>SAMEA103957796__coassemble_2133_pt1 | contig 9726 bp, 6 predicted proteins | sample SAMEA103957796__metabat2_high_PE_024 | metagenome-assembled genome bin SAMEA103957796 (sample SAMEA103957796) | gut metagenome | biome: gut; material: feces | host: Canis lupus familiaris | collected 2014 | reverse complement strand
AAAATAATTATTGAGCATTAAGTATACGTATGCTTTTTTACTTGCATTGTCAGCATCTCTTCTTAGCTCAAACTCTATTTTGTTCTCTCGGGCAAGCCAGCCGATGGCACTGGCCAGTTCCAAATCGTCTAATCCTGTACCTTTTTTGAGTTCTTCAAATTCCCATCTTCGGTGGCAGTCATTGTTCATCAGGCGCCAAAGGATACCTGCATTTTCTCCAATTACGTGTTTATCCATACTTTAATGTGTTTAAATGATAAATATTATGAGGTTAAGCTTACAGTCTGTATAGATATTCCCAAATATATAAATATTTTTAATACATTATTCTTTGTTCCGTAGCAAATCGTTCATTGTAACTATATTTTAACTATATTTGGCGGATGCTTTACAAAAGGATGAAGACAGCTGCAAAAAAAACGCCGGGGCCTTCTGTTGTTGAGAAGAGAAGGCACCCGGCGTTTGGCGGATTGTCTGATTACAGACTATTTCTTTTTGGTAGTTCGCTTGCTTCGTTTGGGAGAACTAGCTTCTTTTTCATTCTGTATTTTGATCAGGTCCATGCAGTTGTCCAGACTCAAATCTTGCGGAATGAAATCTTTGGGAATTTTATAATTGCTTCCTTTATAGGAAATATACGGACCATAGCGACCGTTGAGGATTTCCAGTTCCGGCTCTTCTTCGAATCGCTTGATGTGCCGTTGGGCTTCTTTTTCCCGTTTTTCCAGAATCAGTTTTTCAGCTTCTTCCAGTGTGATTGCCATGGGGTCAAGAGTCTTGGGCATGGAAACGTAGACCTTATTGTGAAGCACATAGGGTCCGAATCGTCCAACGCCTACGCTCACCGTCTTTCCTTCATATTCGCCTAAGGTACGGGGAAGTTTAAACAGTTCCAAAGCCTCCTCCAGTGTGATGGTTTCGATAGACTGTCCTTTGTTGAGTTGGGCAAAGCGCGGCTTCTCTTCATCTTCCACTGTTCCGATTTGAGCCATTGGTCCGAAGCGTCCGATTTTCACTGAAACGGTTTTGCCGCTTGCCGGATCGACTCCCAAGATACGTTCGCCTACCTTATGTTCCGTCTTGATGGCTAATGTCTGCTCTACAGACGGGTGGAACTTGTCGTAGAATGCATGCATAATGGTAGTCCATTCTACTTCTCCTTCCGCAATTTCATCGAACTCTTTTTCTACACTGGCCGTGAAGTTGAAGTCCAGGATGTTTGGGAAGTATTCTGTAAGGAAGTCGTTGACAACAATACCGGTATCTGTGGGGAACAGTTTAGACTTCTCTGCTCCTGTGATTTCGGTAAATGTTTCATCTTTAATCTCCTGGTTGTTCAAAGTCATGATGTTGTAGCGGCGTTCCTCTCCGTCTTTGTTCCCTTTTTCCACATATTCACGTTGCTGGATGGTAGAAATGGTAGGAGCATACGTAGACGGGCGACCGATACCCAGTTCTTCCAATTTGCGCACCAAGCTGGCTTCTGTGTATCGCGGCGGGCGCTGGGTAAAGCGCTCTGTAGCGATAATAGGTCCATGCTCCAGTTGCTGTCCCTTGTTGAGGGGCGGCAGCAGCTTGCCTTCGTCTTCCTGTTCGTTGTCGTCGTCATACGATTCACGGTACACGTGCAGGAAACCGTCGAATTTAATCACTTCACCGATTGCAGTAAATACATCACTGCTTCCGCTGATTGAAATAGTGACAGTGGTCTTTTCCAGTTCGGCATCAGCCATCTGTGAAGAAATGGTACGCTTCCAAATCAAGTCGTACAGTTTCTTTTCCTGTGAAGTGCCCTCAATGGACTGATTTTCCATATAAGTAGGACGGATGGCTTCGTGCGCTTCCTGAGCACCTTTGGTCTTTGTTTCAAAGTGGCGCGGATGTACGTAGCGTTCGCCCATCATTTTGAGTATGGCTTCTTTACTGCCGTTGGTCGCATATTCAGACAGGTTGACAGAGTCGGTACGCATGTAGGTGATAAATCCTGATTCATACAGACGCTGAGCCAACATCATGGTTTGTGCCACTGTATATCCCAACTTGCGCGCAGCTTCCTGCTGCAAGGTAGAAGTGGTGAAGGGAGCTGGGGGAGTCTTTTTCATCGGACGGGTGGTGATGTCGTCGATGGTAAATGTGGCTCCCTGGCAAGCTTGCAGGAATTCCTGAGCTTCCTTCTTGCTCTTGATGCGTCGAGCCAGTTCTGCCTTCATTTCTACCGGTTTGCCGTCGCTGTCGGGCACCTGGAATATGGCAGTAACTCGGTATACGGCTTCCGACTGGAAGGCGTGAATCTCCCGTTCGCGTTCTACAATCAAGCGGACAGCAACCGACTGCACACGTCCGGCCGACAAGGCAGGTTTCACTTTTCTCCACAATACAGGCGATAGTTCGAAGCCTACGATACGGTCCAAAATGCGGCGTGCCTGCTGGGCATTTACCAAGTTGATGTCAATCGAACGAGGCTGTTCGATGGCTTTCAGTATCGCGCTTTTGGTAATTTCATGAAATACAATTCGTTTAGTGTTTTCCGGTTTTAGTTTCAGCACTTCAAATAGATGCCAGGCAATGGCTTCTCCCTCGCGGTCCTCATCGGATGCAAGCCATACAGTTTCTGCATCTTTTGCTTCCGTTTTCAATGTGCTGACCAAGGCCTTTTTGTCTTCCGGTATTTCGTAGTTGGGTTTAAAGTCTTTCTCTACGTCAATGCTAAACTCTTTCTTCTTAAGGTCACGGATATGACCATAGCTAGAAAGAACTTTGAAGTCTTTTCCAAGAAACTTTTCAATTGTTTTAGCTTTTGCCGGAGACTCGACAATGACAAGGTTTTTCTGCATAGTTTTCTTCTTTTATAATGGCATGTGCCACAATATTCGGGGCAAAAGTAGAAAAAAAGATTCTCCTTACCTTATATTATAAGGAGAATTTAATAAAATCTTAGGATTTTGTATCGTTTGATACGACTCTTAAAAGCGAAAGCTCAAACCTCCTAAAACATTGAATCCTTGTGCGGGGTAAGCCAAAAAGTACTGGTATTTCTTGTTCAGCAGGTTATGGGCTTGCACATAGGCTGATATGCCTTTGAAGATGCGGTAGCTGGCTTTGGCATGCAAGTCGTTCACCGCTTTCATCTTTAGGTAGTCGTTTACTGTTTCGCGTTCTATGTAGTCGTAGCCCACTTCTATCTGGAGGGGAGTGATGGGGTGAACCCGCAGGCTGACCGACAGTTCGCCGCTCGGTTTCACTGCAAGCAGCGTTTCGTTGTCTTTGCTGTCCCATTTCCGGTAAGTGTAGCTGGCTGAGAGACCGAACAGATCTTTGTAATCAAAGCTGACTTCACCGCCCACGTAGAGATTTTCCGTGTGGTCCTGTGCAAAGCGGAGACCAAACGAGGGGTTGGCTTCACTCACTTCTTCGGCTTCTGCTATTCCGTAGCTCAAGTCATTCTTCAGTATCTGGTATCCGCCAAAGAGGTTGAACCAAATGCCGGTGTAGGGACTGGCTTTGAATCCCAGCGCACCGTTAAATGATTCGTAAGTGTCGAGCGGACGCTGTACGTAGCCTCCTGCTGCAGGCACTTGTGCCAACTCGCTGTACGGACAGTAGCTTTCCAGTCGGCGGAAATCATTCAGTAGTTTTCCTCCCGTTGCCTTGGCATACAGCACATAGCTGTCGGCAAAGACATATTGGGCCGTTACGTCGGGTGAGATGCGGAAGGTCTTGTCGAATCCGAACGAAAGATCCACATTGGCACCCACATGCAATCGCCAGTTGTCGTTGCTGAGTTCATAATAAGGGTTGAGCAACAGCGTGGTATAGTTGTCGAAATACTTTTCTCCGTTGTCTTTGTTTTTTGTAAATCCGTTGTACAGCAGGTTGTTCATTTCCAATGCGATGGTAACCATCTGCTGGTCGTCGATAGCACCGGTAACATCTCCGCGGGTACGTATGATGGTTTCCTTGATGCCAGTGTCAGTCAGTCCTTCTTCTCCTGCGTTGTGCTGGCGTTCATACATCAGCAGATTGGTTTCGATATTGAAACGCAGCGGAGCGGTTTCATCGTTGAAACTGACTCCGGCATGAACATTTCCCGAAGTAAATTTCTGTTTCGGGTTGAAATTGCCGGGCTGGAAGTTGAAATTACTCAGACCGAAGTTCCCGGCCAGGTTGAAGTCCACCTTGTTGAACTGGTGTGTATAGTCTACGTTGGCACGTGTACGATAGTAAAAAGCACTCCATTTCTCGTCGGCCAGGAAAGGAAGTTCCAGTCTCCCGTCCATGCCGTCCATTTGGAAGCGGACGTTCAGCTGGTCTTTCTTGGAAAAGCGGAACAGGTAATTGGCCAGCACATCCAGGTTGCCCCGGTTGCCGTATCCGGCACGTACATAGCCCGGAGTAACGGATGGCTGCACTTCTTTTCCTGTGTACGGGTTGATAAGGCCGGCAGGTACTGAGGTAGCCGGAAAGAAGGTGGTTGCATATTCAACCTGCTTCTTGCTGACAGTAGGCTCTGCCACTTTCGGGAGTACATTCACCTTCGAAGCATCCATAATCAGCGGATTATATTCTTGTTCCACAACGACCGTACGGTTCATCGTCGTATCTTTGGCGTGGGTAGTCTGTGCTTGGAGAGCGGTGGGCAGGCAAGCAGCCAGGGCCAGTCCGCCTGCAATATAAAAGGAACGTATCATGCTATTCATCGTTTTTTTAGTTTTCAACTGTCAATTTACTCAATCGGCTTTCAATCATCTGTCTGATATCATCTTCGCCCTGATAGTTCTGCTGCAGACTCAGCAAATACTGACGGGCATCGAGTTTCTTGTCCATGGCCACGTAGACATCCGACAAGAGGACAAAGCTGCGCGCCAGCCAATAAGCGTGCGGGGTGCTCTGTTCGATGTATTGGAGCAGTTCTTTTTCGGCTGCCTTGTATTCCTTGGCATCATAGAGTGCCTGAGCTACCAGGTACTTGGCTTCGGCTCCGTACAGATTACGGGTGTCTTTAGCCAGTTCGCGGTAATCATCCAGTGCCTTCTTGTCTGCCTTTTGCTTGGTATACGCCTTGGCACGATAATACAGCGCCTCATTCTTCAGTTCCGGATTCAGTTTGGCTTCAGCCAGCAAGTCGGTAGCCGCATGAATGGTTTCGATGTCATCCTTCAGCAGGTAGGCTGCGCGCAGGATACCGGTTTCCGCCAGTAAGCGGCGGTCGGCCGTAGATGCTTTCTCCTTCAGCATCTTATAGCTGGCCAGCGCTTCCGCCATCTGCTGCTGGTTGAACTGCACTTCGGCTCTCATCACCAGTGCCTCTTCGGCAAACGGGCTGTTGGGGTATTCCAGCAGTCGGCCGGAGTGAAGCAGAATCATGTCATAGTTCTTCTGTTCGTATCCAATCTGGCAGAGATAATAATGGGCATTCAGGCTGAATGCACCTTCCGGATAGCTCTGCAGGTATCTGTTGAAACTCGATTTAGCTTCCTCTTTCCGTCCGCGCATGTACGTCTTTTCGGCTGCCGTATACGTCAGTGAATCCTGTTCGTTGGCATCGAAGCGGATGTGTCCCGGCATCGCATTGGCCAAGGCCGCAAACTCATCGATGCGGTTCATATCCACATAGATGGATTTCAAGTCGCGCATAGCCAGACGGGCCTCTTCGCTGCCCGGATACTTCTCGATGACGTGCTTGTAGGCTTCAATGGCGTGGTTGAAGTCTTCTTTCTGATAATACATCAGTCCGATTTCAGCCGCTGCCTTCCGGCTTACCGGACTTTCGGGATATCTGTCGAGCAATTCCTTGAACGATTTGATAGCCTGATTGGTGTTGTCCATCAGCACATACGAGCGTCCTTTTTCGTACAGTGCATTCACGGCATAGGGCGAAGAAGGATATTTGCCCACCAGTCGGTTGAGCAGAGTAATTTTTCCTGTATAGTCTTTCTGCAGACCCGATACTAGCGCCAGCTGATAGAAGGCATAGTCGCCTGCAGGTGTATTCATCTGTTCGGCCAGCGAGTAGTAATGCTTGGCTTCGTCAAATGAGCGGACATTCAGCTGGCAGTCACCGATGCGGTTGTATGCATCGGCCAGTGCCGTGCGGTTCTCTCCCTTTTCCAGCTGCGTATATTTCAGCAGCGACTGCCGGGCCTTGGCATAGTCTTTCCGGTGGAAGGCAATGTAGCCCAGATTATAGTGTGCCAAGGCATACATCTCGTTGTTGGTCTGCGGTGTGAGTTGCAGATAAGCTTGGAAATCGCGGGCAGCTTCGTTCATCCGGTTGAGGCGGTAGTACGATTCGCCGCACCAGTAATATGCTTCTGCCTTCGTGAGCCGGTTGTACGAACCGATGGCAATCGACTGATTGAGATAAGTCAAAGCCTGGTTGAAGTTGGCATTGGCAAACGACTGTGTGCCCAGCTGGAAGAGGATTTTCTGCTTGGCTTCCAGAATCTGTGCGCTGGGTTGGGCTATACGCTCAATGGATGTCAGGGCAGCATCATAGCTGCGGGTATTCATATATACTTCCACCAGGTAGCTGCTTACCTTTTCGGCATACGGGGAAGTGGGGAATTCGTTGAGGAACTTTTCAAAGGCTGTAACCGACTCACCGAAAGCCGAGAACGACGTTTCGTGCAGGCAAAGCGCATAGTTGTAGGCAGCCTGTTCCTTGATTTTCATGTTGGCATTGGAAGCCGCAGCCTGCTCGAACGCCAGGCGTGCCTTGTTCTTTTCAGCCAGCTGCAGGTAAGCAAGCCCCATGTGCAGGTAGGCGTTCTGTGCCAGTGCATCCTGCAGGGTGGTGACCTGTCCTAAACATTCGGTCGCCTTCGAATAAACCTGGGTCTGATAATACGAGAGTCCCATCATGTACAGGGCATCTCTGCGGGGAGCCGTTTTCAGCCGGTTCACATACTGGCTGAAAGCCTCGGTGGCTCTGTGGAACTGCTTGTAATGATAATACACATCGCCTAAGATGCGGTACATTTCTCCGGCATAGGCGTGATTGGGGTAGGCCGACAGGTAATTCTGTGCCACAATCTCTGCCTTGTCATAATTCTGCAGCTGGGCGTAAATCTCGGCAATATAGTAGGGAGCCAGCGCCCGGTATTTCAGATGAGCCTGTGCGGCCAGAAAGCCTTTCAAAGCCTCGTTGTATCGCTTCTGTGTGTAGCGGATATACGAAATGTAATAATCGCAGTCGCTGGTATATTTATCGCTTGTGGCGCGTAGTGCCTCAAACCAGATGACAGCCTCTTTGAGGTTGTGGGTCTTCAGATAGCAGGTAGCCAGCTGATACGTGCGGTCGGCCCGTTCCTCGTTGCTCAGCAGGTCAAGGTCTGTTGCATTGAAGAGCGCCATGGCTTCGTTGTAGTTCTCTTCATAGAAATAGCTCGATGCCAGCAGCGAGTAGATGCGGTTGGCATGGGGTGAGTCGGGATACTGGTCCATGTAGTGGCGCAGTTTTTCTATGCGGTGGGCATCCTTCAGTTCGTATGCCGAGCAGGCCAGCATGTATTCCGCTTCCTGCAGCAGGCTGGCAGTTGCCTTTTGGCTGACGAATGCTTTCAGAGCCGGCAAGGCAGCCGTATAGTTCTTTTCCTGGAAAAGCTTCTTTCCTTCGTTATAGAGATTGTCGGCCGAGGTGATGCCTTCACCTGTTTGCGCAAATCCTATGATGGGGGCACAGCAGAGCGCCGTGCAGATGAGTCTGTTAATTTCTTTTTTCATCATTGCGTGTTTATGCAAATATATAGGTACTGTCTCAAATCATTTGTTACAAAGATACACCTTTTTTCTACTGGGTGCACCGCCCGTGGGGGGAAAGTTAAGCGTTATTGCTCTTTCTGCTTAGCGTTGTTGATGTTATCGCTAAGCGTTATTTTCATTATCGCTTGGCATAACTTCGCTCGATGCTTCTTAGCGTAGCTTCGCCTGGTGCTTAGCGAGAAATTGTACGACTCCCTTCCGCACGGAGTCCAGTCCGAAATCTTCGGGATGGATGCTGCTGAGCGGCACAAAGAAAGAGTCGGCCACGTCGTCCATGGCTGTCATCCGGGTGAGGTCGCTCACGGTGCACCGGAAAAACAAGTCGAGTGTATGTACGGCAAATCCCGAGTAGATGTACACGTTGGGGATGGTAAACAGATAATCTGCTGCTTCTACCCTCAGTCCGGTTTCCTCTTTCACTTCGCGGGCCACTCCCTCCTCGGCCGTTTCGTGCATGTCGATGAATCCGCCGGGCAGGTCGAGGGTGCCTTTTGCAGGCTCTTTGGCCCGTCGGCATACCAGCAGTTCTTCTTTTTCATTGAGGATGAAAGCCACGGTGGCAGCGGCTGAGTTGAAGTAATAAACAAAGCCGCATTGGGCGCATTTCTTAGACTTTTCGTCGTTGATTTCGAAATGGGCAGAACCACATTGGGGGCAATATAAAAATTGGGATAACGGATGTGTCATGATGAATCATTGTTTTATGTGCAAATGTAAATAAAATGCAGAGATTGTTTGTGCTGCAGGGCGAAAGTTTTTCATTACCTTTGAAGCGTTTAACATAAACTGCAGAATGAAAGGCAGAAAACTGATTTTTCATGCATGGGGACTGCCGTGTCTGGCTCGCCGTGCAGAGGAGGATGAGGCTCTTGTCTGGTCTGCTTTGATGGGTTGTTTTTTATTTGTTTAAAGAGAGATTTTTGGGACATTAAATCGCGTCTGTTTATGATTGGGTGGTTTCGTTCGGTAGGACTTTTGCTGTTTCCCCGCTGTTGTGTGGTTTGCGGCCGGCCGTTGGCTGCCGGGGAGGACTTTCTTTGTGCGCTTTGCAATATAAACTTGCCCCGCACAGGGTATCATCTGCAGCAGGACAATCCGGTGGAGCGTTTGTTTTGGGGAAAGATTCCCTTGGAGCGGGCTACTTCTTTTTTCTTCTATCGCAAGGGGAGTGATTATCGGCATATTCTTCATCAGTTGAAATACGGAGGACAGAAAGAGATTGGAGAAGCGATGGGGCGGTGTATGGCTTCCGAGCTGCTTCCTTCCGGTTTTTTTGAAGGGGTGGATGTGCTCCTGCCGGTTCCTCTGCACCGCAAGAGGCAGCGGAAGCGGGGTTATAATCAAAGTGAGTGGATTGCGCGCGGTGTGGCTGCTGTGGTGGGGTTGCCTGTCTGCACGGCGGCTGTGGAGCGGACTGCCAATACGGATACACAGACGCATAAGTCGGCTTTTGAGCGCTGGCAGAATGTGGAGGGTATCTTTGAACTTCGTCAGCCGGAGGCGCTGGAGGGGAAGCATGTGCTGATTATTGATGATGTGCTGACTACCGGTGCTACGACGGTGGGGTGTGCTTCTTGTCTGCTGCAAGTGAAGGGGGTGCGTATCAGTGTGCTGACCCTGGCTATGGCAGAATAAAACCATCCGCCTGAGTTCAATATACAGAAGTCGGACACGGGTAAAAACAAAAAAGCCACCGATTTGGTGGCTTCTGCTCTTCCTCTTGGACTTGAACCAAGGACCCTCTGATTAACAGTCAGATGCTCTAACCGACTGAGCTAAGGAAGAATGTTGCAATTGAAATTTTGATTTCGCTCTTCCTCTTGGACTTGAACCAAGGACCCTCTGATTAACAGTCAGATGCTCTAACCGACTGAGCTAAGGAAGAATGTTGCAATTGAAATTTTGATTTCGCTCTTCCTCTTGGACTTGAACCAAGGACCCTCTGATTAACAGTCAGATGCTCTA
>SAMEA103957796__coassemble_581_pt1 | contig 45306 bp, 36 predicted proteins | sample SAMEA103957796__metabat2_high_PE_024 | metagenome-assembled genome bin SAMEA103957796 (sample SAMEA103957796) | gut metagenome | biome: gut; material: feces | host: Canis lupus familiaris | collected 2014 | reverse complement strand
GAAGCAAAAAGCATAGCTTTAGCAAGGGTAAAGCTATGCTTTTTGAACGGGAATGCTATGCTTTTGAAAACAAGTATGTTAAGATAAAATTCACTTGTATTCTATTATTCTGCTACTGAAAAAGTTGACACTTCTCCCTACTTGATACGAAACAACTTGACGCTTCTATTCAGTTCGAACGAAATCAGTCCACCTACAAGTGAAACCGTTCACAAATTCCTCTCCACAATCGGCAAGATGAAGGGTGAAACATGTCTATCAAAGGCGATAACTTATAGTTTTTCGACTTGTGCCTTGTTTCACATTCATCACAGCGCACTGATTATCAGCTATGTTACGATGAACCCTTCACTGAGCATGCCACAAAAGTAGATAGAATTGCCCTATATCATCCGGCAAGGAGCGAAGCAAGCCGCACTGACCTACAACGCACAGCACGCTCTACACACTATTATCTGTCCGGCAACTACGAAATGGAGAAAACGCTTGCCGATACGAAAGAAATACTGTATCTTGGCGGCAGTTACTACGAGGCTCCGGCGGTATATGTAAAAGAAAGTCAGAAAACCGATATGTCTTTTAATTAATTATGAAAGCATTTTTTGATTATATTTTCTATAGCTATTATCGTTTTTTTAAATGGCAAGAACATTTTTGGGATAAAAAAGGAAGCCCTGTACTCCGTAAGAATGATTTATTCGATTCTTTATGGTTGTTGTCAATACTACAAGGGTTTAATATAACAGCTATTATAATCTTCAGTGTTATTGGTATTGGATATAGCCACTATCTGAAAGAATTTCACTATATCTATGCATTCACTATTATCACAATGTATATATTTAACCGACGACACTATCAGTACAAAATGAATTATAAGAAAGTAATACAAATATACGAAAAGAAAAATATTTGTATAGGATGGAGTATTCTATATTCTATTTTATCATTGTTGATTGGTATCCTATCTTTCTGCAGTATCCCAGAAGAAGTCTTCAAATAAATAAACAAATTCTATCTATAATCCTATTTTTAAGAAGAGACCGGCTTTAATAAGCCGGTCTCTTCTTTTTTATACAAAACAATCAATCATCCGGCAAGGAGCGAAGCAAGCCGCACTGACCTACAGCGCACAGCACACTCTACACACTATTATCTGTCCGGCAACTACGAAATGAAGAAAACGCTTGCCGATATGAAAGAAATACTGTATCTTGGCAGCAGTGGTATAATACTTACATACTATGGAAAAAGTCATTTTATACAATTGGAAAAGAATAGCTATAATGGAATTATCTAATTTCCGTGCAAGTAACCATCTCCCTAACAATTGCATTTCATTTGAAACAATGATTTCAAAATCAATATTCAATGCATATACAACCATACATACAAGTATAGAAAGTTTACAGAATTTCCAATCAGACATAGCCAAACTATTAAAACAAAATAGTTATCATGTAGTATTTGTATCGTCTGACAACGCTTTAAGAATCGAATTAAATGATGACCCAGCAGGGCACGTTTATCAAAAAATAGAACTCAAAGCAGACGAAATGAATTGCCTTACAATCAATGATTATTTTGATAAGACTTTTCTCCCTGAATTAATAAACGACATCAACAACATCATTGCCTAAAACATGAACCAAATAATTATTACTAATCAAAACCAATCTTTTCGAATAACGATTTCGGACATAAAAAAAATTGATACATATTGTCAATTTCAATTAAGCATCAAATCATCGGTATTTTTAGTATCCACCATTGCTCGTGCATGGACAGAAGAATGGTTTAATTGGAAAGAAGGTTTAAAAGAAATGGTGGAAAAAAAAGTAAAATCCATTCATTTCTCACCATTAGGAGAATATTGGAACATCCTTTTTGAACTAAAAGAAGAAAACATCATTTCCATTAAAGGAAGTATTAGTGATTTAGAAAGAGAACAAAGCAATCTAGAATTTGGTGGAAGTATTAGTATCTGTGATTTGCAAGCAGCACTATAACATACAAAATAGAAAATCTGCTTGCTATAGCAAGTTTTTTATAAATGAGGATGCAAATCACAAACTGCTTGACGCACCCTCATTTTTTTGCTTTTCTCCATTCCTTATTGGATCTATTTCTTAAAAATGAAATCTCAAACCCACATTGCCATGAACTCGGAAAATACCGGTAGCATCATCCTTATCAAACATCACGTCAAAGCCCAAATCATCATACGACAGGAAGCCGGTGACAGTTCCGATATTCATCACAATCCCTGCATATTCGGAAAGATGATATTCTGCTCCTAACAGGAAATTGACTCCCGGACCCGACAAAGAGCCTTTGTACTTATTATTGATGACTTCCCGATAATTAAAGTAGCCTACTCCCAACTTTTCTTCCAACGACCACTCGCGGAAACGTTGCTTTAGGATCAACTGGGGAGCTACATAGCTCAACAGTATTTTGCTACTGTTTCCCTGAAATGCGTAAGTAGAGTGATAACCCGAATAAAGCAGTCCGACTCCAAAACCATTTCTGGCCACCCAATCGTATCCCATCAGCCAATCGATTCCACTTTTAGGATGTCCTGTAAACTCAGAAGGCACATAGAACTTACTGGCAATGAAAGAATAACCTACCTGAACATAAACCGAATGATGCTTGAACGGAGTAGTGTCCTTACAGTCACAATTCTCCTCAACCGAAGGCATAGATGGCCTGCTTGCTGCAAAAGCTGCATCCGATTGAGGATGTTTCAAGAAAAGCATGTTGCCGGATATCTGATGACAGCTGCTCCACATAGAGGGGCGACGATGCTGAGTCAAAGCCAAGGCATTTCCACCATTTTCAGCTGTCTTCTTTTTAGCCAAATCGATGACCTGGTCGTAGCTGCAACGAGTAGACAAACCTGCATCAACCACTTTGACTTTACCAATCAGCTCAGCCTCCTGCGGAACGGAATCATTCACTCCATAAACACGTACTTGGGTAGCTGAGGTAGCCGGATGATGACTGTTGCTTATCGTAGTAATCACCTTGGGAGCACAACCTGTAAATAGCGATAACAGACAAGTTGCATAGAAGAAAAAAATCTTTTTCATACGTATGATTTATAGTTAAACAGTCCCTTTACGGAAAGGGCTAGTTTGGGAGTACAAAAATCAGAATATATCCCGATATCTGCAAGTAAATGATTGAAAAACCTATCTGCAAGGATAGTTAAAAACAGGCTGAACGAAGCACACCAATGGGACAACGGAGAGACCACACAGTCGGTGTGGGACTTCGAACGGGACGGCACCTACACACGGACCGATTTTACAACTGCCCCTGACGGAACAGAACATCACTAGCAACTGAAAGGGCGATGGGCTTTCACCAATCCTTCACAGGCTACTCTGCTCATCGGACACGAGCATTATTGGGACATAGAGAAACTCAACAAACAACTGTTTGCTTTCTACGGCCGTATGGGCGAACTGGGAGATTTTTCCATGACACGGGAGTATGTGGAATTGAAAACCCGCCGTCAGGCCAGCAACTGATACATACCTCCTGCCAATACACGCACCATGCCTTTCATCTCCAGTTCGAAGAGCAGGGCACTCATCTTTTGTACGGGGATATTCGTTTCTACTACCAGTGCATTGAGCTGCAGGTTGCCTTGCTTCTCCAACAAGCCTACCACCAGCTGCTCTTCTTCAGACAGGTCGGGAAACAGATTGCGCTGCACCGGCTGTTTCTGCGATGCAGCCGTAGAGACATTCCAGCCCAAAGTCTGCACAAGGTCCTCGGCCGAAAGCAACAGGGAAGCCCGGTTGTCGCGTATCAGCCGGTTGCATCCTTTGGAATACTCATCACCCACCCTGCCGGGAAAAGCAAAACAGTCGCGATGATAGCTCTCTGCCAGTTCGGCGGTAATCAGTGAACCTCCCTTTTCGGCCGATTCTACTACCAGTGTGGCATCGGCCATACCGGCCACAATGCGGTTGCGGCTGACAAAGTTATATCGGTCGGGATTGGTGCCGGACATGAACTCGGTGAGCAGTCCGCCTTTTTCGAGCATATCCACCGCTGTCTTCCGGTGTACCTGCGGATAAATGCGGTCGAGCCCGTGAGCCAACACCCCTACCGTGGCCAGTCCGTTGGCCAGCGACTCCCGATGGGCATGAATGTCGATGCCATAGGCCAAGCCGCTCACCACCAGCACATCGGGACAAAGAGCTGCCAAATCACGCAGGAAGGTGGCACAAAGCTGCGTGCCGTAGGCTGTGGCATGACGGGTGCCCACCATGTTGATGATGCGTAAAGCATTGAGGTCGGCATTCCCCTTGAAGAAAAGCACCACGGGGGCATCTTCGCATTCCCGCAGACGGGAGGGGTAAGCCTCATCAAAAAACGTGTAGCAACCGATGCGGTTCTTGCACACAAACTCATACTCCGCACGGGCGCGGGCTATCACCTCGGGACAGTCTAACGCTTCAATGATGCGCTCACTTACCTCCGGCAGACGCTGAGGAAGTTCCTTGCGATAGCGGAACACATCGACAGCACAGCCCATTCCTTCAATCAGCCGCTTGGCCCCAATGTGCCCCACACCGGGCACTTGGGTCAGTGCAATGCTGAAAATCTGCTCCTCCTCCGACGGTTTCATTGCAAGTAGGGAGCAAAGACATGGTCAAACAGTTCGCTGTCGCTCAACCGTCCGTTGACCACACATACGGTTTCAACCGTGGATTTCACCACCACTTTCTGGTCGCTCTTGCGGAAAATATCCTGATAGAACACATACTTGATGCCTTCTTTCTTCAGATAGAGCTTCGACACAAATACATCGCCGCTCTTGAGCGGAGTCTTGAAAGCCATGCTGATACGAGCCACTACGGGATCTACTCCCTGCTCATGGAGCGCTGCGAAACTGACTCCCACCGAAGTGAGGAATTCGTGACGCGTATGCTCCAGATAGTGCTGATAATTGGCATTGTTCACAATGCCTTGAAGGTCACATTCATAGTCGCGCACCTTCATCTCCTGTTCATAAATGTAGTTCATCTGACTGAGATTTTATCCTCTTGTCTTTTCGATATCAATTCCCTTAAACTTCTTCAGTTCTTCGGTAGACACCAGTTTGTACAGTTTGTCATTCGGACGGATTTTAACCGACTTCATGGAGAAGTGTTCACCTTTCTTCACGGTTTGCACAGGCTTCAAATCCACCCGTGCCTCTTCCAGTGTCATAAATTCGGCACCCGTCGTAGGACCGGTGATGAGCAGTTTGTCGCCCACATTCAGTTCGGCGGCTTCTACCAGAAACTCTGACACACCGATGTTGGAGAAATACTTCACACCCTTGCCCACATAAATCTTGCGTTCAGTAGCAGCCGAACCGTAGTTGTGTGTCCACTCTCCGAGACGCTGTCCCAAGTAATAGCCGTTCCAGAAGCCGCGGTTGAACACCGTCTTCAGCCGTTCGTCCCACGCGGCCACTTTCTCGTCGGTAAAACTTCCGTCCAAATAGGCCTTCACAGCCTCTTTGTAACATTCCACCACCGTACGCACGTACTCGGGTCCACGGGCACGCCCCTCAATCTTGAACACCCGCACCCCTGCATCCATCATCTTGTTCATGAAGTGAATGGTCTTCAAGTCCTTGGGCGACATGATATATTCGTTGTCGATATCAAGTTCCACTTCGGTGTCTTTATCGCGCACCGTGTACGACCGGCGGCACACCTGCATGCAAGCACCGCGGTTGGCCGAATGGTTCATCTCATGCAACGAGAGGTAGCACTTGCCCGACACAGCCATGCACAGGGCTCCGTGGCAGAACATCTCGATACGGAGCTGTTCACCGCTCGGACCGCAGATATGCTCTTCCTGAATCTGGCGGTAGATTTCGGCCACCTGCTCCAAGTTCAACTCACGGGCCAGCACCACCACGTCGGCAAACTGGGCATAGAATTTCAGTGCCTCGGCATTGGAGATATTGAGCTGCGTAGAGAGGTGCACCTCCTGACCAATCTGACGGGCATAGTTCATCACAGCCACATCGGCAGCAATCACAGCCGAAATGCCGGCTTCTTTGGCCGCATCTACAATGGTGCGCATCAGCGGTATGTCTTTATCATAAATGATTGTGTTCACCGTGAGATAGCTCTTCATGCCGTGCTCATCACACGTGCGGGCAATTTCACGCAAATCATCGATGGTAAACGTATTGGCCGAACGGGCACGCATATTGAGGTTTTCTATACCGAAATAGATAGAGTCGGCACCTGCCTGAATGGCTGCAGCAAGCGATTCGCGCGAACCTACAGGAGCCATGATTTCAAAATCCTTCAAACTAAGACTCATAGGAAATATATATGCTATTTGTATCAATTATACTTTCATTTGCATCAGTTAAACAAATGAATGCGTACAAAGGTAGGCTTTTTTCCGTATTTTTGCAGCGAAAACAAGAAGTAACTTCAGAAGCTGTCTGCATTTTGTGCGGAAAGGTTTGATTCAGCTTCCCAGTGATAAACAAAAAAACAGAAAATTCACCCTATGAAAATTGGTTCGATAGACTTGGGCAACCAGCCCATCCTGCTCGCTCCCATGGAAGACGTTACCGACCCGGCTTTTCGCCTGATGTGCAAAAAGTTCGGAGCCGACATGGTATATACTGAATTTGTATCGGCCGACGCCTTGATTCGGGCGGTCAGCAAAACAGCTCAAAAGTTGAATATCAGCGATGAAGAACGGCCAGTGGCCATCCAGATTTACGGAAGGGACACACAAACCATGGTGGAAGCAGCCAAGATTGTGGAACAGGCTCAGCCGGATATACTGGACATTAACTTTGGCTGTCCGGTGAAAAGGGTAGCCGGCAAAGGAGCCGGAGCCGGCATGCTGCAGAATATCCCTCTGATGCTCGAAATCACACGGGCTGTGGTAGATGCGGTAAAGATACCTGTCACAGTGAAAACCCGATTGGGATGGGATGCCAACAGCAAGGTCATCGTGGACCTCGCCGAACAGCTGCAGGACTGCGGCATCGCAGCGCTCACGATTCACGGACGTACCCGGGCACAGATGTATACCGGAGAAGCGGACTGGACACTGATAGGGGAAGTGAAAAACAACCCGAGGATGCATATCCCCATTATCGGGAACGGTGATGTCACTTCGCCTCAACGCTGCAAGGAGTGCTTCGACCGCTATGGAGTGGATGGCGTGATGATTGGACGTGCCAGCTTCGGACGCCCGTGGATTTTCAAGGAGGTGAAACATTATCTGCAAACGGGAGAGGAACTGCCTTCCCTGAGTTTTGAGTGGTGTATGGATGTACTCCGCCAGGAAGTAATCGACAGTGTGAACCTGCTGGATGAACGCCGGGGTATCCTGCACGTGCGCCGCCATTTGGCTGCCAGCCCCATTTTTAAAGGAATCCCCAACTTCCGCAATACGCGCATTGCCATGCTGCGTGCAGAAACGCAGGAGGAACTGTTCCGCATTTTCGATGAAATTCATGCCCGCTATCCGTTTCAGCCGGAAGCGGAATGATGATAAAAAAGAGTTGTACATTCCTCTTTTTAGAAAAGCTCCCCCTGTGACAGCGATCTGTGACAGGGGGAGCTTCTTTATCGGCATGATGGCATTACCCTTGTAATGCCAAGGCGCTTATTGGTTTATCTTTCCTTCAATGCTGCTCAGCACACGGCCAGCCATGAGGATGTTGTTGACCGACATCTCACTGAGCTTGGAACGGATAAGCTGAGACATCTTTTTCAAGACTGCCACATCTTCAGTATCAATGAGACGGGGCAGATTGATAATCAACAGACCACGGTCATTGTCTGCCAGGTTACTGTACTCTTTGGCACACAAATCTACATACGCTGCATCATCACAGGTCTGTCGAGCCTCAATCAGCGTAAACATCGGCTGCAGTTGATACGTCTTGTCCAGTCCCAAGTCGATGATTTCCTTCTTCAATGTCTGATATTCTTCTTCCTTATATTGATTGGACTGACGGCGGTAACCAGAGAAGTACGTAATCAGTTCCGTACGATACAGACGGCCGATCTTTTCGTTGATAGCCTCCTGCACTGAAGCATCAAACTCGTTGCGGTGATTCACCATGAAACGGCCTTTAGCATCGTTCAGTTGGAAGGTGTAGCGGGTAAACAGGAACGCATTTTCTTTCAGCAGACGCTGCGCATCGGTGAGCGACTGAAAATAGCTGTCTACAATCTCGAATCCTTCTTTTTCCTTCTCCTGTTCCATCTTATGCAGCGCATAGTTGTTTACCAGTTCCGGCGTCCGCTCTCCGGCTGCATAACGCTGTGCCATCCGCTCGGGCGACATGTCGGGATTCATGGTGTATTTCATTTTCTCCAAGAAGGCCTTGCCGTCCATAAATCCTCTCACCTCATTCACTTTCTTGCCGTCGGCATCAAGAATGGTAAAGGTAGGATAAGCTTTCACTTCAAAGCGGGCTGCCAGTTCCTTACCTTCTTTTTCCGCATTCAGCTTCAGGCAGACAAATGTGTTATTCATATAGTCGCCCACTTCCTTCAACGGAAAAGTCTGCCGGGCCATCATCTTGCAGGGTCCACACCAGTCGGTATAAAAATCGATAAACACCATTTTCTTCTCCTGTTTCGCAGCTGCCAATGCCTCTTCAAAAGAGAGAGAACGGAAGTTGGTCTGTGCCCACAAAAGAGGCACAGACAAAAATGCAACAATTGTCAATAAAATCTTTTTCATCATTTCAATATGTATTAAATTACACAAAGCAGTTTAAATAGGTGAGTTTCGGTATTCTATCTTCTTTACTTTCAGCTTGGTTCTCCAAGGATAACTTTCTGTTTCATAGTCATCATGAGGCTTCACTTCAATTGTATTCTGATTGTCCTCAATGGTGTATTTGTAAACCGTACCTTTTTCTGCCTCCCGGTAAGTAGCAAAGATGAAGTCAGTCGGAGTTTCATTCGATGCGAAATCCATAGCCAAATAGGTAATCTCTCCACCATCCGGATTTTCCACTTCTTTCAGCAAATTCAGATTATAGTTGTAGGCATACAAATGAGTGCCTACAGCATAGAGAATAACAGGCTGCTTGGCAAAGAAAGTATAATGTGTGGCCTTATCAAAATCGGTGGCCACCTTTTTGTCTATGGTAGCAGCCGAAACCTTCTTGACACCGTTAGCTCCATAGCGCTGCACCGCGAATTTATAAATAAAATAACCACCGTTGGCATCCTTCATCAAGGCATACGAATTGGCATCTGCATTTTCACCATACACCAGATCTCGCACCGGATCATACTTGGTTTGGTCGAAATAGAACGGAGTGCCCGATGTATCACCGCATTTCACCGTGTGACTCAAAGCATACGTAGCAGCATTGTGCACCGTGAAGCAATGGTTTGTCATGTCATAATAGGCTGCAGAACTTAAATAACCGGCATTTTGATGAAATACGTAAGGTGCGGGCTGATACAGTTCTTTCGAATTAGTGCTATAGCGATTCATCGGATTGGCATATCCTTCGCCTCCAACCATGTTTGTGCAGCAGAAAATATCGCCTTCCGTCATCAGCACACGCCAGTTAGAGGATGTACAAGTATTCAACTTCCCATAGGCATGCGGATAAATATCCACCAAATCGTAAGTAGGATTATTGACTTCAATGGTAGGATAAATAATCTTATCTATCCGTTCATCGGGCAAAATACCAAATTCCCTCAAAGCAGATTGATGTTCCACCGAGTGAAATTCACCCTCTGAAAATGCCCACAAAGAAGTTAGGACATCACTGCGGTTGCCGGTAAAAACCAAGTTCTTGGCATGCTTCATGCCCGTAGGATTGGTAAAGATATCCTCAATCACCGTCGTATCCTTATTTTCAATCATGCTGATGAAATCCATCCCGCACGAACCGTCTTCCTTGTCACCCCATAAGTAGAAACCGCGCACAAAAGCACTGGTCACCTGCAACTGAGTATACTTCTCCCATTGCATGCCGGTAGCCTTGTCGGTGGCCCGGAAATATAAGGAATAGTAACCAGATGGCACTTCTAACGGAAACACCAAGTCCTTCGTTGTAGCAATGACTTGATGACGGTGAGACGATTCATCAGTACCTCTGTTACACAAGAACCACTGAAAATCGAATGCATTCTCATCGGCACCAGACAATGATCCTTTCAGTGTAACCTCAATCTCCAGTTTTTCCTGATAACCCACCTTGGTATAATTCTCTTCAATACCTTCCACTTCCAGCTCGTTGATGGGAACCATATGGTTGCTTCCCTCATCTTCTACACACGCCACACACAGCAGCGATGCAAAAGCAGCCCATAATATATGTTTTCTTTTCATTGTTTCAGCTTTTTAGTTTATTTGAAATAATCTTCCGGCTTAGTAAAAGGTGCCCAGCCTTTGGTGCCTCCCATAGACTCCACGGCCATGAAATACATCATGGTACCGTCTTCATCCAACACCACTGTTTCTCGCGACTGTGCCTTTTCAAGCAGATAAGCTGCCATTTGTTCACCGATTGCAGTAGCACGGGGCGCAGGCATCGTTTTCTTACTCTTGTAATCATCAACCGTAGTACCGGTAATCTCCATCATCAAGCGAAATTTCTTGGGGGAGAAATTACCGAACAAGCCTTTACCGGTACCTCCTTTATCCTGTCCGTACCATCCGCCAGACGTAGTCAAACCGTCTTCTCCTCGCGGCATGGAAAGCACATCATAAAAGAACAGGTTGTGTATGGCACCATTTTTATTCCCGGCAAAAGCCATGTTTTCAGTAGGTCCATACATACCGGGGTAGTCGCGGTAAACCTCATATTTCACATCAAAATGCTCGTTGGGCACCAGCTGAAACTGCAGTTGCAGTGTATCATCGAGCATAGCCTCCGTACGGTTCACTTTGATAGAGAAGGTCGTTCCGCTTTCACCTGCCTTGATGACACAGTTGCCGTCAAAACCGATAAAATCCTGACCCGCAACAGCCGTAGTACTATCCTTATTAATCACCACCTGAAAGGGCCGGTCATAATCTTTCATGCCTCCGGCCGCCATCACTTTCAGCGTGAGTTCCTGCTCATTGGCCACCATCGTACCAAACGATACGTCGGTATAAAACTCATGCGGCCAGAGAGCCGAAGGAAGATGGGCCGGTCCCCGACGCACATCAAAGTAAAGCGTATCTTTACCCTCATAATCCATCAAATCTTTTTCGCAGCCTGCCAGCACCATCAACATGCCCAGCAAGGCAGACAAAGTGATCATATTTGTTTTCATGTTCTTTGCTTATTAAGGTTATTCTTGTGCACGTTTATCCATTTCCACCTCAGGCATCGGCCAAACATAGTCTTTCATGTTCATAGTCACTTCACCGATAGTGGGTCCCCAGTATCCGTCCGAAAAACCATTTCCACCTAAAATTACCGGGGTAGCATGACGTTTGTAATAGAAGAAGAGCTGACCTTCTCCAATCACTTCCCGCATAAACTCATCCGTAATGGCCTTCTTCACCTTGCTTTCCACCTCCGATTCAGGCAGTTTCACATCCACACAGTTGCGCACCTTGCGGATGGCATTCACATAATCGAGTGCTTTCTGCGGATCAGACTCACATTCAGCTGCAATGAGATAGATTTCGCTCAGACGAATCAGAGGAATCATATAACGGGAAGATACCCCCGCAAAATTCTCATACTTATGGAAACAAGCCATCTTCTGTGTTTTCGTCGTGCCACCGGTTTCATCCGTCTGATTGATTTCCTCAATGGTCCACATCGGATCTCTACGCACATCGTTCATGTCATCATAGAAATAAGTCAGCTTGGAATTCAAATTTCCCTGTCCTAAATCATCTCCCTGAAAAGCCAGAATAGAACGCATGTCGGTAGATTTCTTAAACCGCTGATCATAGATATTGACGCGAGAAGTGTTGTACAAAGAGAATATCACTTCCGAAGAGAACAGACGGTCGGGCGTAGAAGGATGAGTGGCTACAGCCTTCTCTGTCCACGGGAACACTTTCTTGTCTTTCTCTTTACCTGCCTCCTCTTCTATAAAAGCTTTGGCCACACGGGCTGCTTCCTGCTTGTTGCCCATCCACAGGTAAGCTCTGGCCAGGAGGGCCTGCACGGCATAATAGTTCATGCGATACTGGCGGTAGCGCAGCGAGGTTGTTTCGTTCGGATTCTCCGACTCACCATGCATCACCCCTTCCGTACGTATCCTGTCATCCTTCAGCAACTCGGATGCAGCCTTCAAGTCACGTATCACTTTCTCCATCACGGTTTGGGCAGAAAGTAAAGGCTGAATATCCTTCGACGAGGTTTCCTGATAAGGAATCGTAGTCTGCCCTGCTGTACTCTCACTGTAGATAGGTCCGTAAATACGGAGCAAATCAAAATGGAAGAAAGCGCGCAAAGCCAGCGCCTCTCCTTTGACATACGGATAATATACCTTACTGATAGCAGCATCCGGTGTGTCGCAATGTTCCAGCAGCACATTCAAATTGGCTATCAGAGCATACTGATTGGTCCACAGAGCATTGGACGTATTCTTGTATTCTTCCGAATTATAGGTAGCAAAGGCATAATAAGAGTGACTATTATTTTTAGAAATATCATAATACTGTGCCATCACATCAATAGGTCCCATGCTCAGCGTAGAAGCATAATTCTCATTCATTTTGGTATAGATTCCATTGAGAGAATACAGAAAACCATCATTGGTCTCATACAGTTTATCTTCCAGAATAGAATCTTCCATATCTACAGCCAACCAGTCGGAACAGGCAGAAGCCGATACCATCATCGACAAAGTGAGCGCCCATAGTTTGATTTTATTGATTGTTATCATAGTCTTTTCTTTCAGTTAAGTGATTAAAAACGCAAACCCAGTGAAGCAGAAATACTTCTGGAGAACGGATAATCCAAACCTCTCTCTTCTTTCACCGTAGAAAGACGGAAGAGGTTGTTGGTATAGATGCGGAAAGTCATCGAAGAGAGTCCCATCTTTTTAATCCACTCGGAAGTCGTATCTTCATAGCCCAACGAAATGCTGGTACATTCCAATGTATTTTCATCGGCAATGAAACGAGAAGAGATTTTAGTGACCGACGTATCATTGATACGTTTGAACTTAGCCACATCACCCGGTTTCTGCCAGCGGTCGTGCAAAGCACGTCTGTCTTGATTGTAACGGATAGACTGCTCATTGATATTCTCAACCTTGTTCAACAGCGTACTCAATACGGTTTGTCCGCCCAAGCGGTAGGCAAAATTCATACTGAACGAGAATCTCTTATATCGCAAAGTAGTTCCGAGGTTACCTTGCACCTTCGGAGTAGAATCTCCACACTCCACTTCTTCCTTGGCATCCCATTCGTATGTGTACGTTCCGTCCTTTCTCATGAAGACTTCATTACCTGTCATCGGATCGATACCCATGGAACGGATAGCCCACAAAGCAGTAGAACTGGCCCCGTCATAATAACGCAACAATGTCTGGCTGGCACGGCCGTCTTGATTCAACTTCTCGAGCACATCGCCAATGTTGTAATAATGGGTCGTGGTGTGAAGCAGGTTGGCAGACACTCTCCAGTACCAATCGCGACGGCGCAGAATATCGTATCCGATGGTCATCGAAATACTTTCATTCTTGGTAGCACCAATGTTCATAGGCACAGAAGAAGCTCCGGTAGAACTGGGTTGCTCTACAGAAATCAGCTCCGGATCGGACTTACGCAAATTGTAATCGAATGCAAAGGAGAACCGGTTATCAAACAGTTTAGCATCCAGACCAATGTTGTGTGTCTTCGTACGCTTCCATTTCAAGTTTTTGTTACCCCATTTAGACACAATGGCTGCCAATCCGAACAGATTAGGATAAGTGGTGTAATAAGTATATACGTTGTTCGCCAATTTGGCATCTACGTTCTGGTTGCCCGGGTTACCGAACGAATAGCGCAAACGCAAAGAATTGACAATATCCGATTGGCGGAAGAACTTTTCATTGTGAACGTTCCAGGCAAAACCCAACGAATAGGTCGTAGAGAACGGATTGTTGATACCGAATACAGAAGCACCGTCGGAACGGACGTTGAGGTCGAACAGATAGCGCATATCATACGCATAGTTACCATTCAGATAAAAACTGGCCGAACGGGCCTTGGTCACAGACGAGCTCGGTTTGCCCCCTTCCGGATAGGAATTGGAGAAATTCGGATTGAAAAACTGGTCACTGATGTAACCTTCGGTGAGATACGACCCAGTAGTGGCATTCCGTTCAGAAAGTTCGGCACCCCCCACAAAGTTAAAATTGTGCTTGCCTATCACATCCCCATAACTGGCCAGCAATTTACCATCGTAGCTCGTACTGTTGTTATCGGAGCGCGTATAGTTACCGCGCTTCAGCACATCGGCATTCTCAAAAGAAGAATCAAACGGTGACTTAAACACCTCACTCTTGTCACGGGTAGTTGTAAAGCCCAACTTGGCCGTGATGCGCAATTTATCAATCGGACGATATTCCACATTAAAGTTATTGTTCAATGTCAGCTCATTGCTACGGTTAAAGCTGCTCTGCTCGTAGTTCCACAACGGGTTATACTGGTACTCTGTTCCTCCTGTCACTGCATACGATTCAAGCACTTTGTATACCTCTCCATTTTCATCGTATTTGGAATAATACGGGTTCGCTCTGGAGAATTCCGAAAATGACACTGTATTGTTATCTATATCGGTGTAATAGATATTAGTCTGATTAGAGAAGTTAAAACGGTCGATACGATACGACAGATTCACAGTTCCATCAATATTCTGACGACCTGAGTTTTTCATCACACCCTTGTTGTCCTTATAGCGCAACGTCAGTCCGTAACGGAAAGCCGAGTCACCTCCTTCTGCATTCAAACTGTGATCATGCGTAAATGCCGTACGCAGCGGTTCGTTCATCCAGTAGGTATCCAGCCCGGCTACCACTTTTTTATATCTTGAATAAAATAGTGCACGCTGGTCATCCATCAGAATTTCCCCGTTCTCATCCAGTGCACCATAATGACCGGACAGTTTTTCAAACTGCAGTTTCTCGGCTGCATTCATCAGATTATAATCGCTCAAATCGGCCCATCCCACCTGATAATTACCATTGTAAGTGAAACGCAGTTTGCCGGCTTCCGGCTTCTTGGTTTCCACTACAATCACACCGTTGGAAGCCTTGGAACCATAAATCGCTGTAGAAGCCGCATCCTTCAGAATTGTGATACTTTCTACGCGGTCCATACTCAAGTCAGTGATACGCTCCAGCGTCGTTTCAAATCCATCCAAGATAAACAACGGGCGGTTGGGATCACCTCCATACGTATCCGACAGGCCGTTGATGCTGGTCTTACCGTTGATGCTGACATCCAAAGCCGCATTCGGGTCGGAACCTGCCAGGTTGTTTTCTGTAATCATAAAAGAGGGATCCAATGCACTCAGACTTTGCAGAATATTCTGATTGCCAATACTTTTCAACTCTTCAGCCTTGTAAGTAGAGGCTGCACCAGTAAAACTTTCAGCCTTTCGGGTATAGATACCGGTAACCACCGTTTCACCCAACTGGGTGGCATCCGGCTCCAGGCGCACGGTTATGGAACGTCCTTCCTGCGGACGTACTTCCTGCGTTTTCATACCGATGTATGTAAATACCAGAATGTGTCTGCCCGGCGACAGACGTATTTGGAATTTACCCTCCGTATCCGTGGTCACTCCCACATTTTTAACATCCTTCAATGACACATTGACACCTGCCAAAGGCAAATCCTGGTCATCGATAACTACTCCTTTATAAACTACTTTTCGTTCACTTGTATTACTTTGCTGTGCGTAGATAACATTGCATACAGTAACACTAAACAAAACAACCAGAAGACAAAAATGCCTCAACCAGTCATTCAACAAAGGAATCGGTAAACGCCTTGTCGATATTAGCAATAATTTGTTCATGTTTATAACATTTATGAATCTAAGTAGTTGCAAATATATACATATAAATCATATTGCAAAACAAAATATGACATTTATTGCAAACATCGAAGAGATAAATAACATTTTAATAGTATATTTGCCGCCTATAGATTCAATTAATCTACACAATAGAAAAGACAATAAATAGATATTATTAAATCTTTTTTTATCTATTAAGAACAGGTGCAAAAAAGGATACCTATATCGTCGACAGCCAATAAACAGCCCAACGAAATAAGCAACGACGACATCCCTTTATCCTAAAAGGGAAAATAAAATGTAAGAATTAATCCTTTGAAGCGGCAAACAGAGGTACGGCAAACCACTTCTTGAAAATACAGGTCACCAAGACATAAATCAAGGGAGCCGAGAAGAAGCCTACAATGGCATCAATCAGATAGTGGGCCTGTATGTAAACGGTAGCACCGCAAAGCAGCACATAAAAGGGCATCAGACAGAAGAACAGTGTTTTTCCTCCGCCACGCCAGGCCATAATCATCAGAATGGTGGATATACCGACATGCGAACTGGGGAAGGCGGCTGTGGGACGTTCGCCCACCTGCTGAGACCCTTCAACCAAATTATAGAAGAACCCGTGCTGATAGCCCGGACCGGGAAGCAATTCCTGATGATAATTGAAATAATCACCAATGGAAGGAAACACTCCCTGAGATACATGGTCCATCCCGATGGCCGGAAAATAAAACTGAGGACCTGCCACAGGGACGAATATATAAATCAGATAGTAGACAAAGAAACAAGTGACCAGCACAAACGACATCTTTTCAAAGAGTTCGAAACGCCGGAAAAAATAATACAACACGACAATCAGCATCATCGGATAGTAGAAAAAATACCCCATATTAAAGGCTTCACTGATTATCAGATGCGGAAAAGCATTCGAGAACCAGATAGATGGTTGTCCTTGAAAAAGGAACTGCTCAATCGTGGCAAAGATATGGTCGAGATTGGGGAAAAACCGGTTGAACTCAAAGGTATCGGGATACCAGTAGGACAACAGGCTCATCTGCAGAATGACCCGCACAAAAGCCGAAAAACGACAAGGAGCCAGCCGATAAAGATACATCAGCAGAAACGTCATGGCTGCAATCATGGCTCTATCCAGCAGCATGTGCCACGGATGATCCATCCGTTGGAATAGGAACAGAATCAAAATAGTAGTGAGAAGATTGTAAATCAAGGTAATCTTCTCTATCGCAAACAGCCCTTTCCGGGTTTCCACACGTTTAAATAAATCTAAAGCCATCCTTCTTTTTTGTACCAGGCAATCGTTTCACGAACTCCTTTCTCCAAGTCATATTGAGGTGTATATCCCAATTCCTTCACGGTAGGGACAACGTCACATTGCCAGTTGCGTTGTTTCATAATCTTATACTTGTCCGAATTCAGCGTACTGCTCTTTCCCGAGCGGGCAGCCATGAATTCAGCGAGCAAAGATATAACTTTTAGCACAATTAACGGACATTTCACATGAAGAACAAACGGATTGCCCAGTTCTTTTTGAATGAAATCGGAAAAAGCACGGCTGTTGTACACGTTTCCGTCGGACAGGAAGTAGGCTTTTCGCACTACTTTCTTCTCTATACCCAGGAAAATGGCCTGTACGATGTCTTTCACGTAAACGAAAGTCAGGTCCTGACGTTTGTATCCTACCGAAAAATCCATGTGCTGGCGAATGGACTTAGCCATAAGGAAGTAATCCATTTCGCGAGGACCGTATACCCCCGTGGGCCGATAAATGACATAAGGGAAATCCGGCAGACGCTGAAGATATTGTTCAGCCTTCAGCTTGCTGATGCCATACGCTGTATTAGGCATCGGAGTATCTGTTGCCTGAATCGGTGTATAGTCCTGTTCACGCACCGGACCGAACACGCTGAGCGTACTGATATGGATAAACTGCCGGGGAACCATATCCAGTTCGCGCAAGGTGTCTACAAACTGTTTGGTTTGCCGGTAATTCACCTCCTCAAACATACGCTTATCGGCACATTTGGTCACACCGGCACAATGAACAATGTAATCGAAGCGTCCTGCCGCTTCCTTATGGGCTGCCAGTTGGGAGCGAAGCACATCGGAATGGGCAAAATCCAATTCCAGGAATTGAATTCCCTCCCCCTTCAGGTATTTCCGGCTGCTGGAGGCACGTACGCCTGCCCACACACGGTATTGCCTGTTCAACGCTTCCTCTACAATAAAACTGCCTATAAATCCGCTGGCTCCGGTGACTAATATACTTTCCATAACGATACTTATTTCGATACAACCTGCAGCAAAGCACCTATATCTTTGCCGCAAAGAATGCAAAAATAGCGATAAATCGCCATATACTAACCAATAATGAAAGAAAATGAAACATCCTGCTTGAGAAAAAGCCTGTCTAAAAACAAACCGAATGTAAAATAGACGAGAGAAAGGAACAAAGTATCCAAATAATTTGTTTACTTTGTATCTACAAATATCGCTTGAACTGCATCCATCGACAGACAGGCGAACTATCTATTTAAATCAATTACATTATGGCGAAAAAGAAAGAAAAGAAAGAAAAGAAGGCTGGCAAACGAATGAATAAGAAACAATTGGCCACGCTGCTAATCAACTTTTTCCAGGCCAGACAGGGAGAAACACTCAGCATGAAGCACATTTTTGCTGAGCTGCGACTCACCACTCATCCACAGAAAATGCTTTGTGTAGACATCCTTCATGAAATGTTGGACGATGATTATATCTCTGAAGTGGAAAAAGGAAAATTCCGCCTCAATCTTCATGGTACGGAAATGACCGGTACCTTCCAACGGAAAAGCAACGGGAAAAACTCGTTCATCCCCGACGACGGTAGCGATCCGATTTTCATTGCCGAACGCAACTCGGCTCATGCCATGAACAACGACAAAGTGCGCATCATGTTTTATGCCAAACGCAAGAAACACGAAGCCGAAGGGGAGGTGATCGAAATTCTGGAGCGAGCCAACGACACGTTTGTGGGCACACTGGAAGTCACTAAATCGTATGCATTCCTGGTGACCGAGAACCGTACACTGGCCAACGATATCTTCATTCCGAAAGACAAGCTGAAGGGAGGACAGAACGGTGACAAGGCCGTAGTGAAAGTCATCGAATGGCCGGAAAAAGCGAAAAACCCCATCGGACAAGTGATCGATGTGCTGGGAAAAGCCGGCGACAACACAACGGAGATGCATGCCATCCTTGCAGAATTCGGTTTGCCGTATGTTTATCCCAAGGCCGTGGAACAGGCAGCCGACCGTATTCCGGCGGCAATTACACCCGAGGACATTGCCCAACGGGAGGATTTCCGCAAGGTAACAACCTTCACCATCGACCCGAAAGATGCCAAAGACTTTGACGACGCACTGTCTATCCGCCCGCTTGAAGAAGGACTGTGGGAAGTAGGTGTACATATTGCCGACGTGACACATTATGTAAAGGAAGGCAGCATCATCGACAAGGAAGCCGAGAAACGGGCCACTTCGGTCTACCTCGTCGACCGCACCATCCCGATGCTGCCCGAACGTCTGTGCAACTTCCTCTGCTCCCTCCGTCCCAACGAAGAGAAACTGGCTTTTTCTGTGATTTTTCATATCACGGAAAAAGGCGAAGTGCGTGATTCGCGCGTGGTGCACACCATCATCGAGTCCGACCGCCGCTTCACGTACGAAGAGGCACAGCAAATCATCGAAACCAAGGAAGGCGACTACAAAGAGGAAGTGCTGATGCTCGACACCATTGCCAAGGCATTGCGTGAAAAACGGTTTGCTGCCGGAGCCATCAACTTCGACCGCTATGAAGTGAAATTTGAAATCGACGAAAAAGGCAAACCCATCAGTGTCTATTTCAAAGAATCGAAAGATGCCAACAAGCTGGTAGAGGAATTTATGCTGCTGGCCAACCGCACAGTGGCCGAAAAGATAGGACGCGTGCCTAAAAACAAGAAAGCCAAAGTGCTGCCTTACCGTATCCACGACTTGCCCGACCCGGAGAAGCTGGAAAACTTATCGCATTTCATTGCCCGATTTGGCTATAAAGTGCGCACCAGCGGATCGAAGACCGACATTTCGAAATCCATCAACCACTTGCTGGACGATATTCACGGAAAGAAAGAAGAAAACCTCATCGAAACGGTTTCCATCCGTGCCATGCAGAAGGCGCGCTATTCTACCCACAACATCGGCCACTATGGACTGGCATTCGACTATTATACCCATTTCACCTCGCCTATCCGCCGTTTCCCGGACATGATGGTGCACCGGCTGGTGACGAAATACCTCGACGGAGGACGCAGTGTGTCGGAAAAGAAATACGAGGACCTCTGCGACCACAGCTCGGCCATGGAGCAGATTGCAGCCAACGCCGAACGGGCTTCCATCAAGTACAAGCAGGTGGAATTTATGAGCGAACGCATGGGACAGACTTACGACGGTGTCATCTCCGGTGTGACGGAATGGGGACTCTACGTGGAACTGAACGAAAACAAGTGTGAAGGCATGGTGCCCATTCGCGACCTGGACGATGATTATTACGAATTCGACGAGAAGAATTACTGCCTGCGCGGACGACGCAAGAATAAAATCTACAGTTTGGGAGATCCGGTCACCATCCGGGTGGCACGAGCCAACTTGGAAAAGAAACAGCTCGATTTCGAACTGATGGCCAAATAATCACTTATCCACTTCGGCAAACCGACATACTCTGTCGGTCTGCCGGAATCATTAAATTTTCAAGCACTGATGAAAACATTTTTAATTGAAGACAAAGAAAAAATAGAAGCCATTATCCGTCAATGTGACACTTGTTTTGTGGGAATGATCGATCTGGACGGAAACCCTTACGTGATTCCCATGAACTTTGCCTATGCCGACGGGGTGGTTTATCTACATTCCGGTCCGGAAGGGGGCAAACTGAAGATGCTGGAACGAAACAACCAGGTGTGTATCACTTTCAGTACAGGCCACGAACTGGTGTATCAAAGTGAGAAGATAGCCTGCAGTTACAGCATGCGCTCTGAAAGTGCCATCTGCCGCGGCAAAGTGACGTTTATTGACGATTTGGAAGAAAAACGGCGCATCCTCGACCTCATCATGCACCATTACACCGACAACGAGTTCACCTATTCCGAACCGGCTCTGCGCAACGTCAAAGTGTGGCAGGTTCCGGTGGAACAGCTGTCGGGCAAATACTTTGGACGGAGAGGTTACGAAAAACCATAAAAAATGCTTATCTTTGCAAGCTAAATTAAACAACTTGATTACAATATAATTAAAGAATAAATAGACTAATATGGCATTGCAATGTGGTATTGTGGGACTGCCCAACGTGGGTAAGTCAACGCTGTTCAACTGTTTGTCGAACGCAAAGGCTCAAGCAGCCAACTTTCCTTTCTGTACAATCGAACCCAACGTAGGCGTTATCACGGTTCCCGATGAACGTCTGAACAAACTGGCCGAACTGGTTCACCCCAACCGGATTGTCCCCACTACGGTGGAAATCGTTGATATCGCCGGACTGGTGAAGGGTGCCAGCAAAGGAGAAGGTCTGGGTAATAAGTTCCTGGCCAACATCCGCGAGACGGATGCCATCATTCACGTACTCCGCTGCTTTGACGATGAGAACGTGACACACGTAGACGGAAGTGTCAACCCGGTGCGCGACAAGGAAATCATTGATTATGAGTTGCAGCTGAAAGACTTGGAAACCATCGAAAGCCGTATCCAGAAGGTGCAGAAACAGGCACAGACCGGAGGCGACAAGGTGGCCAAACAAACCTATGACGTACTGGTGCAGTATAAAGAAGCTTTGGAACAAGGCAAATCGGCCCGTACTGTGGTGTTCGAAACTAAAGACGAACAGAAGATTGCCCGCGAACTGTTCCTGCTGACTAGCAAGCCGGTGATGTATGTGTGCAACGTGGATGAAGCCAGCGCCGTAAACGGCAACAAATATGTGGACATGGTGCGCGAGGCAGTAAAAGACGAGAATGCCGAAATCCTGATTGTGGCTGCCAAAACAGAAGCAGACATTGCCGAACTGGAAACGTATGAAGACCGCCAGATGTTCCTGGCAGAAGTGGGGCTGGAAGAATCGGGAGTAGCCCGTCTCATCAAATCGGCCTACAAACTGCTGAATCTGGAAACTTACTTCACTGCCGGAGAGGTTGAAGTAAGAGCCTGGACGTATCACAAAGGCTGGAAAGCACCGCAGTGTGCCGGTGTCATCCACACCGACTTTGAGAAAGGATTTATCCGTGCCGAAGTCATCAAATACGAGGACTTTATCCAATATGGTTCCGAATCAGCAGTAAAGGAAGCCGGTAAAATGGGTATTGAAGGAAAAGAATATGTGGTGCAAGACGGTGACATCATGCACTTCCGATTCAACGTATAATACGGAAACTGATAAAACATACAGAAAATGAATACCCTGCTGTTATCCATCCATTGGAATCCGAATCCCGAACTGTTCAACCTGTTCGGGATTTCCATCCGTTATTACGGACTTCTTTGGGCCGTCGGCATTTTCCTTGCCTATATGGTGGTTCACTATCAGTATCGGGACAAAAAAATAAAAGAAGAGCTGTTTGAACCGCTCTTCTTTTACTGTTTCTTCGGCATACTGATCGGTGCCCGACTGGGACACTGCCTGTTCTACGACCCGGACTACTACCTGTCTCATTTCTGGGAAATGATTCTGCCTATCCGCTTCCTGCCCGACGGCAACTGGAAGTTTACGGGATACGAGGGACTGGCCAGCCATGGAGGTACCTTGGGATTGATTATCGCCTTGTGGCTCTATTGCCGAAAGACAAAGCTGCACTACATGGATGTGCTCGACATGATTGCCGTAGCTACCCCTATCACTGCTTTCTTTATCCGGATGGCCAACCTCATGAACTCTGAAATCATCGGCAAACCGACGGATGTGCCCTGGGCTTTTGTCTTTGAGCGGGTAGATATGCTTCCCCGCCATCCGGGACAGCTGTATGAGGCACTGGCTTATCTGCTGTTGTTCTTTATCATGCTTTTCTTGTATAAGAAATACAGCAAAACCTTGCACCGCGGTTTCTTCTTCGGACTCTGCCTGACCTACATCTTTACTTTCCGCTTCTTCATCGAGTTTGTGAAAGAAAACCAGGAAGCCTTTGAAGACCAGATGATGTTCAACATGGGACAATGGCTCAGCGTGCCCTTCATCCTTATCGGTGCCTACTTTATGTTCTTCTATCACCGACAGAAGAAAGCATAACAACCTACGTGCCACATGCCACCCATCCGAAACCTGACTCAAGGAGGAATTGCAAGGTCGCTGATGCTCTTTACCCTGCCCATGATGGCAGGCTCCCTTTTACAGCAGGCCTACAATCTCACCGACACATGGATAGTGGGACACTATATCGGTGCTCACGCACTGGCGGCTGTGGGATCTTCCTACACCGTGATGGTGTTTCTCATTTCCATCCTCTGGGGATTGGCTATGGGAAGTGGTACAGTGGTTTCCATACACTACGGCGCCGGGCAATTCACTGCCCTGCGCCGTAGTCTTTTCATTTCGTTCATCCTGATTGCCCTATTCACTGCGCTGATTACCCTCACCCTGTTTGCTACCCTGGATTCTCTGCTGGTTTTTCTACAGGTACCTCAAGAGGTATACAGCCCAATGCGCACCTATCTTTGGATTGTTTTTTGGGGCATTCCCTACAGCTGTCTTTATAATTTCTATGCTGCCATGCTACGGGCCGTAGGCGACTCTGTCACCCCACTCTATTTCCTGGCTCTTTCCGTGGCACTGAATGTAGTACTTGATATCGTGTTTATTCTTCTGATGAAAGAAGGCATAACCGGAGCAGCCATTGCTACGGTCATTGCTCAAGCAGTGTCGGCTCTAGGTTTGGGCATGTATGCTTATTTCCGCCGGCCGGAACTCCGATGGAAGAGAGAAGACTGCCGTTGGGACTCCACCAGCCTCAAGGAAATACTTTCTTTCTCTACACTAACCTGCCTGCAACAATCGGTCATGAATTTAGGCATCTTGCTGGTACAAGGCCTGGTCAACAGTTTTGGCGCCGCAGTGATGGCCGCCTTTACCATCGCCGTCAAAATAGACTCCTTTGCGTATATGCCGGTGCAGGAATTCGGCAATGCCTTCTCCACCTTCATTGCCCAAAACTTCGGAGCCCAGCAGCACGAACGCATCCGCAAGGGAATCAAAGCCGCTTTCCTCCTGTCGGGTCTCTTCTCCGTGTTCGTCTCTATCTGCGTCTACTTCTATGCCAAGCCCCTCATGCAGCTTTTTATCGCTCCTACCGAACAAGAGATTGTACAGATAGGCATCCAATACCTGCACACCGAAGGATTGTTCTATATCGGCATCGGTTTTCTCTTTCTGCTTTACGGTTACTACCGCGCCGTCCGGATGCCGGGCATGTCGGTAATACTGACCCTCCTTTCACTAGGTACCCGGGTCGTACTGGCCTATCTGCTGGCTTCCATTCCTGAAATTAACGTCAAAGGCATCTGGTGGTCCATTCCCATCGGCTGGTTCATAGCCGATGCAGTGGGAATTGGCTACTATTATTGGAAACGTAAACTACCGAAAAAAAATAAGAGGACTTAACGTCCTCTTACTATCTTCTTGATGTCATTCAGCTTGTTCAATGCTTCAAGCGGTGTCAAGTTGTTCACATCCAGATTGAGAATCTCATCGCGAATCTGACACAAGACAGGGTCATCCAGCTGGAAGAAGCTCAGCTGCATCCCATCATTGCTTCCTTTGCTATGCCCCGACACCTTACCCGATCCTCCTTGTTTCCGGTTGTCCGATTCGAGCTGCTTCAGAATCTCATTGGCCCGCTTCACGATGCTCTTCGGCATACCCGCCATCTTAGCCACGTGAATACCAAACGAGTGTTCACTACCACCCCGTTCCAGTTTACGGAGGAAAATCACCTTATTATCTACTTCCTTTACAGATACATTATAGTTCTTGATGCGGGCAAACGATTTCTCCATCTCGTTGAGCTCATGATAATGCGTAGCAAAAAGCGTACGAGCCTTGGCCTTGGGATGCTCATGAATATACTCCACAATAGCCCAAGCTATAGAAATACCATCATAGGTAGACGTACCGCGCCCCAACTCATCAAAGAGAATCAAACTGCGCGGAGACACATTGTTCAGAATATCTGCCGCCTCGTTCATCTCAACCATAAACGTAGACTCACCTGCCGAAATATTATCGCTCGCCCCCACACGGGTGAAAATCTTATCCACCAGTCCGATATGAGCACTCTCGGCCGGTACAAATGAACCGATTTGTGCCAGTAAGGTGATAAGTGCCGTCTGCCGGAGCAAAGCCGACTTACCCGCCATATTGGGTCCCGTAATAATAATAATCTGCTGCGTTTCCGTATCAAGCATCACATCGTTGGCAATATACTCCTCACCGATGGGAAGCTGCTTCTCTATCACCGGATGACGGCCCTGTCGGATATTCAGCACATCATCGTCCTCCACCACTGGACGGATGTATCGGTTTTCCCGTGCCACATTAGCAAACGACAGCAGACAATCGACTTGCGCAATCAGATTGGCATTGATCTGAATCTGAGGAATAAACTCCGTAAGAGCCTGCACCAAATCAGTATACAACTGCGTTTCCAGCATCAAAATCTTATCCTCTGCTCCAAGAATCTTCTCTTCATATTCTTTCAGTTCCTGCGTAATGTAACGCTCGGCATTGACCAGCGTCTGTTTCCGGATCCACTCTTTGGGTACCTTATCCTTATGCACATTGCGCACCTCTATATAATAACCGAACACATTGTTGTAGGCCACCTTCAGACTCGGGATACCTGTTTCTTCACTTTCCCGCTGCTGAATCTGCAACAGGCAGTCTTTGCCAGAAAAGGAAATGCGGCGCAGTTCGTCGAGGTTTTCATTCACCCCGTTCTGTATCACCCCTCCCTTGTTGATAAGCAGCGGAGGATCGTTGTTGATTTCCCGCGCAATGCGGTCGCGGATAGACACACATAGATTCAACTGCTCCCCGATGCGGTTCAAACTGGCATTATCGGCCTCCATACACGCCTGCTTGATAGGCTCGATGGCCTGCAGTGCCACCTTCAACTGCACCACCTCACGCGGTGAAACGCGTCCCACAGCCACCTTGGAAATAATACGCTCCAAATCGCCAATAAGCTGCAGCTGCTCTTCCACCGTATCTTTGAAATCGGGCTGACGGAAAAAATACTCCACCACATCCAAACGATTGTTGATCTGATTCTTATCTTTTAATGGAAACAATAACCAGCGCTTCAGCAAACGGGCTCCCATGGGACTCACGGTGCGGTCGACCACACTCAGCAGACTGCTTCCTCCGTCATTCATGTTACCCACCAGTTCCAAACTGCGCACCGTAAACTTATCCAGCCTCACAAACTTATCTTCCTCAATGCGGGCCAGTGAAGTGATATGTCCAATCTGCGTGTGCTGCGTCATTACGAGATACTGCAAGATAGCTCCCGAAGCCACGATACCGTTCTTCAGATGCTCCACCCCGAAGCCCTTCAGGTTCTTTGTTTCAAAATGCTTCAGCAATTTCTCCCGTGCCGTGGCCTCCGTAAACACCCAGTCCTCCAGTTCGAAAGTAAAGAACTTATTACCGAAATTTCCCTCAAACATCAGCCGCTTACCCCGTTCGAAGAGCACCTCCTTCGGTGCAAAGTTATTCAACAGCTTATCTACATATTCAAAAGGACCTTCCGAGGTTAGGAACTCACCGGTAGAAATATCCAGAAAAGCAATACCACACGCTCCCTTACCGAAATGAACGGCGGCCAGAAAATTATTCTCTTTATAATTCAGTACATTATCATTAATCGATACACCCGGTGTCACCAGTTCAGTCACTCCCCGCTTCACCAGTTTCTTGGTAGCCTTAGGGTCTTCCAGCTGGTCACAGATAGCTACCCGTTTTCCTGCTCTTACCAACTTGGGCAGATACGTATCCAATGCATGAAACGGAAAACCCGCCATCTCGATGGTCTTTCCCTTTCCGTTGGCCCGCTTGGTCAGCGTGATACCCAAGATTTCAGACGAGATGACAGCATCAGTAGCATACGTTTCATAAAAGTCACCGCAGCGAAACAACATCACGGCATCCGGATATTTAGCCTTCAACTCCAAAAACTGCTTCATCATCGGAGTCAGCACAATCTCCTCTTCGCGTACAGTACTTTCTTTTTCTTTCTTCATCTTCTTATTTTAATCACTATTACCGAGACAAAGATAGCGGTTTTTCATCACAGAATCAACGGAGTTGACAACGGAAATCCATCGCATCCTCCCCTCAATTTACTAAAAAACAGCATAAATAGATAAAAAAGCGTCTGAAATAACTAAAACAGGGGTAGTTTACTTACCCAATTAATGTTGCATAATTTTAAAAAAGTGCCCTATTTTTCTTAATAAGAAAGTCATTTTTCTTAAAACGTGTTATTAAACATACTTTTTTTCTGGCATAATTTGCAGATTTCACAAAAGTACGTACCTTTGCAATGTGTTTTTCATAGTATTAGATTTAAGGTTAACAAAGGTTGGAGCAAGGCGTTGCTCCTTTTTTTTTGCCCATAAGTCTGCAAAACACATACTCATCCCCACATACAGTAATTAAATATGTCATTTAGCACAAGGCTACTCCCCCGTTTAATATACTAACGTAATCCATCTGCCCACAGCCACCATCAAAAACTATCAAAATGTAAATTCTCCATCCACAAAATTCACACTCGTATACACACAAAATAATCAGAAAGACAAGATAATAAAACATTCAAATGCCACAACCTATCGCTTTCTTCTATAGAAAGGTAAAATCTATACCCATTGGCGGAATTAAATATATACTCAATTAATTCCGCCGATATTAGAATAAATGAATTATGAGAATAGATAGAAAAAGCCTCCTATATCGAGTGTTCGAGCTAACATTTTATTGGCTTGTTTTTGCTGTATTCTTCCAATTTCAAGGAAGCTGGTTTTGGGTTATCACATTTGTGAATGCAATTGCTATGATAACTATCATAACAAGAGAGAAAATTTTGAAAAAGGAGAGAATAGACCTCACAATAATAAATCCTAAATGGCGCAGAATTTGGGATATAACTCAAATCTTTGCGGCAATCACACTTCTTATATACTATTTAAGTTATGGTAGTATCATCACAATGATAGCATTTGTTATTGCCATTCTATTCATTATTAGAGAATTAATCATAATGCAAAAAAAGATAGTCCACTGAGATGAATGCTTAAAAAAGCATTTCACAACAAACCAAGCAATCCTTCTCTCTCAAGTATACATACAATGAGTAAGCTGTGAAGCTTAAAAAAGAAGCCGGAGCAAACAAAATCTGTTACTCCGGCTTCTAATTGTAATCTCGTTCCTTATTTAACTGACAAATGTTTTAATCCGTTATCAACCTTTAAAAAAGAGACCACTTTTTCTTAATAGAGAATCGGTTTTTCTTAAAGCATGTTATTAAACATGTTTTTTTTCTGGGATAATTTGCAGATTTCGCAAAAGTACGTACCTTTGCAATGTGTTTTTCATAGTATTAGATTTAAGGTTAACAAAGGTTGGAGCAAGGCGTTGCTCCTTTTTTTTTGCCCAACACTGATGCCATACCCTTTCTGCTAAACCATCAAAAAGGGGACATACCCTTCTTCTTACAATACCTCATGTGTTCTTAATATAGTTATTGTTTTCTTAACAAAAAGCCTTTTTTCTTAAAGCATGTTATTAAACATACTTTTTTTCTAGGATAATTTGCAGATTTCACAAAAGTGCGTACCTTTGCAATGTGTTTTTCATAGTATTAGATTTAAGGTTAACAAAGGTTGGAGCAAGGCGTTGCTCCTTTTTTTTTGCCCATAAGTCAAAACACTGTTTCCGGCAACGAAGCCTTCCCTTCTGCACCTACTGCAATTTAAGGAAAGGCAGTGTGTTTCCGCTCGTAGACAAAGGCAGTTTTCCGTCCCATTTTTCTACCGCTTTCAGCTGAATCAGTTCGGGCGTAATGGACTGCTGCAAGATGCGGTTGGCATCTGCTTTTCCTTTGGCTGCCGCCACCACCTTTTCTGCTTCTGCAATGGCTGCTTTCTTCTCGTTTTCCACCTTCAAGGCATTCTGTACTGCTGTGTTCTTGGCATCGATAGCTGCCTGCAACACATCATTCGGCTTCACAGACGACTGGATGTTACTGAAAGTAAAACCACGCAGACTGAGACGCTCCTTCAACAAGTTTTCCACTTCCTTTTCAAAAGCCGGACGGTTATTGATAAGCGAGTCTGTTTCATACAATCCGGCAATGTCTTTATATGCATTCTTTACTTCTGTCAGAATAACCGACTGTTCCAGTTCTTCTGTAGTCTTCCGATAACGCAGGAACACGACTTTGGCATTCTCCCGTTCGATGTAATATTCAATCGTGGGGTCTGTCTTAAAGATAGTACCTTTTTTATCTTGAATGTCAAATGGTTCATAATCTACAATCTGAGCAAAAGCCGGATATTCAAAAAGCTGTTTCACAAACCGGTTGTAGACCACCCAACCCGTTTCCACCTTCGCATCATCCACTCCGCGGTCACTCCCCGCCAAGTTCACAATAATCCCCGTTTGTCCCGAGTCAATTCGCTCAACAGAATACATCGTAGCAAACAAAATCGCTACCACAATCAAGGCAATACCTGCAAAACCCAGTTTAAATGTTGAATGTTTACTCATTTCCATACTCTTTTTTTATTAATTGGTTTGTATTATTTATTATCACTCTCCTGCCCCGCATAAAGCAACACATTTACTTTTTCTCCACTGGTTCCACCGTATAAAAGCCGCGCTCGTCTTTCACCAAGCGGCATCTGCCCTCCTTGATCCAAAGATTCCAATCTTTGAAAAGCGACTTAATAAACTGAAGCAGATCATCGCTCATATACAACTCTTTAGCCCGACAATCAGGCATCACCAGACGTCCGTTTCTCTCCGTCAACCTGCTACGGAACCTGTCTAAAGCTGTGAGATACACCACCTGATTGTAAGCATGAAACGGATTGAGCCCATATCCATTCATCATATCAATAGCAGCATACGACATCGTGCCTTTCGTCTGCAGGAACGTCGTATCCGTAATCGTAGATTTATAGGCATGAGCCTCTGCCCACAACTTCTTCATCCCCAAGTGAGTGAGACTATCCTGCATACGGAAATTGATTCGGCGGTTCAGCGTGTCGCAGAGTGCCTTCAACTGACTGTAATGAGGCGAACCAATGATAAACCGTCCCAGTTTCTCCATTTCTCCCGTCACCTTGGAAGCCACAATAACCGAGTCATTCATCACAAAAGCAATTTTCTTACCCATTGCCTTTTCGATTTCAGCCGTCCAACGGTCGAAATAAAACAGATTCACCTGTCCGTAAATGCCATGCCGACCATAAGCATCGGTATCCAGACGCAATGAAGCAAACTCATCGACTGTTGCTATCGGAGTAGCAGACAAGCTATCAGGCTGTCCACTATACACATGATACCACCCGTCGGCACGGCTCTCGTTGGCTACCTTCTTCCCGCAACTCATACACATCCACCCCGGAAGCAACATCAGCAGCCCTACCACATAATAACTGACTATTCTCATAAACTTGTTTGTTAATGTCATTCACCCTTTCCATAGAAAAGAGCTTTCTAATTTCAATACTCAATACAAATATAAGAATAATTAATCATAAGCGACAAAGAAGAAGCAAGTTAGCACGCATGGCCTTGTGTATGACATCTATCCGCAATGTTTCAGCTCATCCCGCAAAAAAAGCGGAAGTACTGCTTTCAAGCCGGTACTTCCGCTTTTTTTTGTGAGTTTATATCCTTATTATATAGTATTAGGAATACGCTTCTTTTTAATAATTTTCCTTCTTCACTTCAAAATAAGCTTGGGGATGCAGGCAAGCCGGACACACCTCCGGAGCCTCCTTACCGACATGAATGTATCCGCAATTGCGACACTGCCACACCACTTCTCCTTCTTTAGCGAAGACACGGGCCGTTTCGATGTTCTTCACAAAAGCACGGTAGCGTTCTTCGTGCCCCTTCTCGGCAACAGCAATCGCACGATACATAGCAGCTATTTCAGGGAAACCTTCTGCATCAGCTACATCGGCAAACTTGGGATAATCCAATGACCATTCTTCATGTTCACCTGCCGCGGCAGCCTGCAAATTATCAAGTGTCGTGCCGATAACCCCTGCCGGATAACTGGCCGTAATCTCTACCATTCCCCCTTCGAGCCATTTGAACATCCGCTTAGCATGTTCCTTTTCCTGGTCGGCTGTCTCTGTAAAAATAGCAGCTATCTGTTCGTAACCTTCTTTCTTTGCTACACTTGCAAAATAAGTGTAACGCATTCTTGCCTGAGATTCACCTGCGAATGAAGTCAGCAGATTCTTTTCTGTCTGAGTTCCTTTGATACTTGTAGCCATAATTTATATTCAATTTAAAAATGATTCATCCTGCCAATAACTGTCACGAAATGCACAACACAAATTTAACCCTTTTGTTTGTAAAAAAAACTTTTTCCTTGTGAAGAAAAGCTATCAAAAAATCGTCAAATGCTTGTATTTGAATAAATAATATGCTAAATAACATATTTATTTGAATAGTTTTACGTAATTTTGCAAACTCAATGTAGCAATCAAGGATAACACATATTATAACAATTCTATAAAATGAAGCTATTTGAATTTAAACCCAAACTGGTTTCTTGTCTGAAAAATTATTCAAAAGAAACGTTTATGGCGGATCTGATGGCGGGTATCATCGTAGGTATCGTGGCTCTTCCATTGGCTATCGCTTTCGGTATTGCATCGGGCGTATCACCCGAGAAAGGTATTATCACCGCTATCATTGCCGGATTCATCGTCTCTCTGCTCGGAGGCAGCAAAGTACAGATCGGCGGTCCCACAGGAGCCTTCATCGTCATCATCTACGGCATCATACAGCAATATGGTGAAGCCGGACTGATTGTGGCTACCCTCATGGCAGGTGTGATGCTTGTTCTGCTGGGCGTATTCAAACTCGGAGCCGTCATTAAGTTCATCCCTTACCCCATCATTGTAGGATTTACCAGCGGTATTGCCGTGACTATCTTCACCACTCAGATTGCCGACATTTTCGGATTATCTTTTGGGGGTGAAAAGGTGCCGGGAGATTTCATAGGCAAATGGATGATTTACTTCCGCCATTTCGACACCATCAACTGGTGGAACACCCTCGTGAGCATCGTTAGTATTGTCATCATTGCCCTTACACCGAAATTTTCGAAAAAGATTCCCGGCTCACTGATTGCCATTGTAGTGGTAACAGCCGCAGTCTATCTGATGAAAACATTTGGCGGCATCGACTGCATCCAAACCATCGGCGACCGCTTCACTATCAAGTCGGAGCTGCCTGATGCCGTAGTGCCTGCCCTCGACTGGGAAGCCATCCGCGAACTATTCCCTGTGGCCATTACCATTGCCGTGCTGGGAGCCATCGAATCGCTGCTTTCGGCTACAGTGGCCGACGGTGTAATCAGCGACCGCCACGACTCCAACACCGAGTTGATTGCCCAAGGTGCAGCCAACATCATTGCTCCGCTGTTTGGCGGTATTCCTGCTACCGGAGCTATTGCCCGCACCATGACCAATATCAACAACGGTGGTAAAACCCCGGTGGCAGGTATCATTCATGCAGTGGTGCTGCTGCTGATTCTGCTTTTCCTCATGCCGCTGGCGCAATATATACCGATGGCCTGTCTGGCCGGTGTACTGGTCATTGTGTCCTACAACATGAGCGGATGGCGTGTCTTCAAGGCTCTGCTGAAGAATCCGAAATCAGATGTCAGCGTGTTGCTCATCACCTTCTTCCTCACCGTTATCTTCGACCTCACCGTGGCTATTGAAGTAGGTTTGGTTATTGCCTGTGTGCTCTTTATGAAACGTGTCATGGAAACCACCGAAATCTCTGTCATTACAGATGAAATAGATCCCAATAAAGAATCGGATATCACTGTTCACGAAGAAAATCTGACGATTCCGAAAGGCGTAGAAGTGTATGAAATCAACGGTCCCTACTTCTTCGGTATCGCTACTAAATTTGAAGAAACCATGTCACAACTGGGCGACCGTCCGAAAGTGCGCATCATCCGCATGAGAAAAGTACCGTTCATTGATTCTACAGGTATTCACAACCTGACTACTCTCTGCGAAATGTCACAGAAGGAAAAGATTACCGTCATCCTTTCCGGTGTCAACAATAAAGTACACCTGGTACTTGGCAAATCGGGCTTTTACGAACTGTTGGGAGAAGAGAATATCTGCCCCAATATCAATGTAGCACTCGACAGAGCCAAAGATATTTTGAAATAAACACAGCGGAATCTGCCCGCTTACTACACAAAAAAAAGAGAGTTCGTAAAACTCTCTTTTTTTTTGTGACATTATGAACAATCTCTGTTAAAATGACTCAAATTCCTAATTCCTTTGCCATCAATAAGAGGCCGTAGCCGCTATCCCCTCCTTCTTCAGTAAAGCCACAATACGGTCCAGCTCTTCATGCGTAGCCTTCTGCAAATCATAATCGGGAGTTTCACGGTCGATGGTGTAAATCATCACCTGACGAGGAGCTATCTCCTTGACAGCCTCTATCCAAGGCAACACAAAACGGTCGGAAGTATTGTCGACCTCCTTTCCCTGATGACTACCTTTCAAGAACATCGTCTGTACAATGCAGTGTCCCTTAAACTCCTTCATCCGTTCAATGATTTTCTGCACGGAATAAGCCCCGCAAGGACGGTCGAGCAGCCGGATATAGTCTTCATCTACCGTATCCAGTTTCAAAATATTATTATCCACTTTACTGAGTGCTTCAAACACCGCCGGACGGTGAATAAAAGTAGCATTGCTCAATACGCTGACCTTAGCTTTTGGAAAATACAAATCACGCAGGCGCAACGTATCGTCCATAATTTCCGGAAAATGAGGATGAGCCGTCGGTTCCCCGTTGCCGGCAAAAGTCAGCACATCAGGAGCAGGACCGTTGGCTTTCATATCCTTCAGTTTCGCTTCCAATGCTTCACTTACCTCTTCACGGGTAGGGAGCGCTTTCTTTGTGCGACGGTCGGCATTGAAACCACATTCGCAATAAATGCAGTCGAACGAACATACTTTGCCGTCATCCGGCAATAAATTGATTCCCAAAGAAACACCCAAACGGCGGGAATGAACAGGGCCGAAAATGGGTGAAGGATAAATAACTGTCATTTTCTTCTCATTTATGCATTACGTAGCAACAAAGATAACACAAAAAATGAAACGAAGAACAAACAAGTCAGACACTCAGTTCCGGCCGGTTCAAAACTTCATTCTCAACTGCAGCTGCAAGTCGGCCTTTTTATTTCCGGCAATCAACTCGTTTCCTGTACCTATCTCATGCCGATCCTGATAAATGGTTTCGCCCCACTTCGCCATCAGCATGAGATGCTTGCCCCAATCGTAACGCAGACGGACACTGCACCGGAACCCCCTTCCGTAGAAAGAAGGAGTGTAGAACGTATAAAGCAATCCCCGCTCGGGGACATATACACGTGCGTCATAGCTGTCGGTAAAAAAATAACTGCCTTGAACGTCAGCAAACAGCCTGGTCCGAGGCAGTCGGGAGGATATCCGTTGCGTAATCTGATATCCCTGTTCAGCAGCTTTGTCCTGGAAATGAAAATGATTATAATCCAAAGTCGTACGACTGCTAAACACTTCACCCAAAGAATAGTTCAGCCGATAGCGTAATTGGTGATGATAAACCGGCAGCGTACAAGTGCCTTTACTACCAGTCAGATCTCGTTCCTTCTGTTTATAACGATACTTCAAATCCATGGAAAGTGAACGGTTGGGCGTGAACGTAGCCTGCATCATTCCATCCATTCCATGAGAAGCTTTGCTGATACGGTATTTTTTCCACGGAAAAGCAAACCAGTCGAAAGAAGCAGAAAAACGCCAATGAGCCCAGGGGGTGGTCACCACGCCCACATAATATCCCTGTTCGTTTTGAGTAGCGCTCCCTTCACCAAACGAACGGGCAAACAACGCCCAATAATTATAAGCATAATACCGGTGTATCAACAGCAGTTGCAGGTTATCCACAGGTGTATACTCCAGGCGGTTGACAGTGGCCCACCCTTGTTTCCCCTTGGCAGTTTCTCCCTGAAAAGCCAACCGCTGCCAGCGCCAGGCATAATCCATCCCTACATTATAAAACCGACTGCCATGCAGGTTGTATCGTGAATAACCTGTTAACAACGGTTCATAAGGTCGGTTGAAAACGTAATAAATGCCTGTCACCCCCACTTGCCAGTGCGATTGCCGGTAACAGACATTCCCCCCTGCCAGCTGCAGCGTAAAAGCCCGCTGCTTATCTGCCTCCTTTTGGCTACGGTGCAGTCCAGTCTTATAAATCGACGTAATCTGTCCGTCGGCCAAAGTGCCATCCATGGCCCGGTGAGAATAAAACGACGAAAATTCCCAATGCACCGCAGGAGCTATCGTAGCTGCCACTCCCCGGAAGAAAGAATACTCATCGGTCGAAGCATGCTTTTTAATTCCTCCTCCACGGGAATGAAAAGAAGCAGCATACATCGTTTTCCCCATCAGAAAATCCGTATTCACCACCAGTCCCTGTCCGAAACTCAACCGGTAATTGCCCACCGCCAATGCCTTGAGCCATCCCCAGTTTTTCAACAGCAGATAAAACGAATAAAAATCATATCCGCTGCGATTGTGCAAAGCCCCCCACGGTTCACCGGCATCCTTTTCTCCCACCAGCCCCGCATAAAAACAATCACTATAGTGAAATCCGTATCTTACAGAGTTATAAACAGCTGGTCCTAAATAAGTCTGTTCATAACCTTTTCTCTTGTAAAAAGGTATATCAAAGCGAGTTATGCCTTCATGCTTACCATACTTAAAAACCTTTTTCAACCGGTTTTTCCACAGAAATGCTTCCTCATTGTGAATAGGTTTTACACAGACAAAAGGCAATAAATAACCAATGGTTTGCTTATCCATCCCTTCTATCAGTTGCAGCTCATACACCGATTCCAAAGGACCATGTATATAGCGATAAGCCAACAGGTGTTCAATTTGAAAATCGGTTAAAAAAGGAAACTGCTCCAGCTGCTCACGGGTAGCCACATTCAAATTCAGCGGTTCGTTCCGGTAGGCAGAAAGTGCTTCCAACTCATTTTCCCAATGAGAGATATCAACAGCGTTATTCATATCGTTATGAACAGATAATTCTTCCAGAACATCCTCCAGAAGAGATTGTGAAGGGTTTTGAGCACTACAAGCAGGAATTATGAACAAGCTGTTTATAATACTTATCAACCGGAATAATGAGGTTGTTTTCATACTTAAATATATCAGTTAAACCACTTGCACTTTGATTTTCAAAAGTAACCGGGCAAAGTTACTTTATTTTGGTAAATGGTGTTTCGAAAACAAGAGGATAATAAAAATTTATTCTATTTTTGTAACGTGAAAAGATGCCTTAACATAGTAGTAATGATATGGTTGGCTACTGCCTGTTTCTCCTTGCGCATACAAGCTCAGGAACAGCAGCACATCAGCGGCTATTTAGTCCCCATGTGTGTATACGAAGGGGATACCATCCCTTGTGTCCAGTTGCGTACGGTTTATATCTTCCGCCCGCTGAAATTCAAGAACGACAGGCAGCGCCGGGAGTACAACCGGCTGGTACGAAATGTGAAAAAGGTATATCCCATCTCCAAGGAAATTAACCGGGCCATCATTGAAACCTATGAATATCTGCAGACACTGCCGGATGAAAAAGCCCGCCAGAAACACATCAAGCGGGTGGAAAAGGGATTGAAAGAACAATATACCCCCCGAATGAAAAAATTATCCTTCAGTCAGGGAAAGCTGTTGATAAAACTGGTGGACCGTCAAAGCAACCAGACCAGCTATGAACTGGTGAAAGCATTTATGGGTCCGTTTAAAGCCGGGTTCTACCAGGCATTTGCTTCCTTGTTCGGAGCCAGCCTGAAAAAAGAATACGACCCGGAAGGAGAAGACCGGATGACAGAACGTATCGTACTCATGGTGGAAAACGGTCAGCTGTGATTTGCCGACTATCAACAAGCTGTGAATAAAATATCAACAGGCTATTTTTTCAATAAAACTACGATAGATCAGTAAGTTAGGATAATAAACGAAAATCGGCTGATAGCGTTTTCAACAAAGAGTTAACCCACTATCAACCGACTGAATACCTACTTATCCGCGTAGTTTCTTAAATAAGTCCCAAATGACAATACCGGTAGTGACCGATACATTCAACGAATGCTTCGTACCATATTGAGGAATCTCAATACAGCCGTCGGAATGGTCAATCACCTCCTGCTGCACTCCTTTCACTTCATTCCCCATCACAATGGCATACTTCTTTTTTCTGTCCAGTTCCAGTTCATCAAGCATGATACTTCCTTCGGCCTGCTCCACGGAATAAACAATATACCCCGCTTCACGCAGGTTATCAACAGCATCAACAGCGTTATCAACATACTTCCAGTCGACTGTGAATTCAGCTCCCAAAGCCGTCTTATGCATTTCAGGATGGGGAGGGGTGGCCGTAATGCCACACAGATAGATACATTCAATGCGGAACGCATCCGACGTACGAAACACGGAACCAATGTTGTGCAGACTGCGAATATCGTCCAATACCACCACCAGAGGCAACTTTTCGGCCTGTTTAAACTCTTCGGCACTGATACGGTTCAACTCAGTTATTTTCAGTTTACGCATACGTATATCCTTTATTAGATTCTTGTTTGCAAAGGTAAGCCTTTTCTGTGAACAGCGGTGTGGATAACGGTTAAAAACCTGTCAAAACTGCAAGCAAAGATTTTGAAAAAAAAGTCTTGCATAATTCAAAAGAAGCTATAAAAGAAGCTGATAACGAACAATCCAAAAAATAAAGAACCAAGTTTCCACAGAAAGATAAACACATTTTTCAGCACCTATTTGCCTGTTTATATCAGTAAAGTTTTTAACTTTGCACATTATCAACAAGAAGTGAATAGTCAGCAGCTATGTTTTCAAATCTTCCTTGATAATAAAGAAGATAGGTAATTATTTTTCCTGCCGTTATCAGTTCATAACCGACTTATAACCATAGTTGGTAGACTAATAACTTATCTGGCAAGAAAAAACGGAATTATTTGCTAACATTATTAACCGACTATCATTACTAACAAAGATTTTTTTCTTAAAAGAAGGAATAAAAAAGATTATAATAATGAATGAACTGATAAAGGCTATAAACGAGCTGAAGAAAGAAAAGAACGCGGTCATCCTGGGACACTACTACCAGAAGAGTGAAATTCAGGAAATAGCCGATTACGTGGGCGACAGTCTGGCATTGGCACAATGGGCTGCGAAAACGGAAGCAGATATCATTGTGATGTGCGGAGTTCACTTCATGGGTGAAACGGCCAAGGTACTTTGTCCGCAGAAGAAAGTGCTGGTGCCCGACATGGCAGCAGGCTGTTCACTGGCCGATAGCTGTCCGGCCGACAAGTTTGCACAGTTTGTCAAAGAGCATCCGGGACACACCGTTATTTCGTATGTGAATACAACAGCAGCTGTGAAAGCAGTAACGGATGTGGTGGTAACTTCCACCAATGCCAAGCAGATTGTGGAAAGCTTCCCCAAAGATGAGAAAATTATTTTTGGTCCGGATCGAAATTTAGGAGGATATATTAACTCAGTTACCAACAGGAACATGTTACTTTGGGATGGTGCGTGTCATGTACACGAGCAGTTCTCGGTAGAAAAGATTGTGGAACTGAAGGCTCAATATCCTGAGGCACTGGTGCTGGCTCATCCGGAATGTAAGAGTGCGGTACTGAAACTGGCCGATGTGGTGGGTTCTACGGCTGCTTTGTTGAAATATGCAGTAAATCATCCGGAACATACCTATATTGTGGCTACCGAAGCAGGAATCTTGCATGAGATGCAGAAGAAATGTCCGCAGACTACATTTATTCCGGCTCCGCCGAATGACAGCACTTGCGGATGCAACGAATGCAGCTTCATGCGCTTGAACACGTTGGAAAAGCTGTATGAATGTCTGAAAAACGAATCTCCGGAGATTACTGTAGAGCCGGAAATTGCTGCTAAGGCCGTGAAACCTATCCAGCGTATGTTGGAGATTTCGGCTAAGCTTGGTTTGTAATAGAGGTGAGGTACTTCATCAAGATAGCATATAGCAAGGAAATTTAGTTTCATTCCTTTAATCATAAAAAGAAGAGCTCTGTAGCAGTGGTCCTGTCACAGAGCTCTTCTTATATATATATTAGTTGATAAATGGTTGATAACTGTCTCTAGTTTTCAACAGGTGTTTGTTCATCGGCTCCTTGCAGCATCTGGAACAGCTTGTCGAGTTTCGGAGCCATGATGATTTCTGTCCGTCGGTTCTTACTCCGTCCTTCAGCTGTGGCATTGTCATCCACAGGCATATACTCACCGCGTCCGCTGGGCTGAATCTGCAGCGGATTGACCTGGTAGTTCTTGATCAGAATCCGTACGACGGAAGTAGCCCGAATCACGCTCAGATCCCAGTTGTCCTTAAATTGGGAAGTGTGGATGGGTTTGTTGTCTGTATGTCCTTCAATGAACACGTCAATATCAGTCTGCTTGTTCAATACTTCAGCCAATTTGCCCAATGCCTCTTCTCCTCGTTTGTCCAGGCGGGCACTTCCCGACTGAAACAGCAGCTTGTCCGACATGGCTACATACACTTTTCCGTTTTTTTCACGCACCGTCAGTTCCTCGGAGCTGAATCCCAGCAGTGCATCTTTTACATTGCTGAGCAAGTGCTGCACCCGTTCGTTCTGCGTTTTAATCAGGGTCTGCAGTTCGTTAATGGTGCGTTCCCGCTCGTTCAGTTCATTCTTTTTCTGGTTCAAGAGTGCATTCAGCTTTTCCTGTTCGCTCAGATTCATATTCAGCAGGCTCTGATACTGGCGGATCCGGTTTCCCATCTGAGTGGTGTCATTCAGCAGGTGAGTGACTTGAGACGACATCTGAGCATTGGTGTGGCGACTGTCGTTCAGCAGTCCCTGCAAGCTGTCTTTGCTGACAGTAGCGGCCCATTCAGCCCGGAGGAATTTCTTCTTTGAAACACACGAACTGCCCAGCAGCAGTAAGGCAAAAAATGCAAATAATGAAAATTTTTTCATATCAATTCTTTCTGTTTTAGTATGGTCTGTTTATAATGTTTGCTCTTTCTGTCCGTGCAGGAATTCACAGAGCTGCTGCACTGCCCTTGCCCGGTGACTGATTTGGTTTTTTATTTCATTGCCCAGTTCGGCAAAGGTCTGCTCATAGCCTTCCGGCTGAAACACAGGGTCGTATCCAAACCCCGCTCCTCCGCGTTTTTCTTTGATAATTTCGCCTTTTACAATGCCTTCAAACAGATATTCTTTACCGTCTAAAATAAGAGAAATAGCCGTACGGAACTGGGCCTTTCGGTTTTCCTTCCCCTCCAGTTCGCAAAGCAGTTTGGCCATATTGGCTTGCGAGTCATGTCCGTCTCCTGCATACCGGGCCGAGTAAACCCCCGGTGCCCCGTTCAGCGCTTCCACTTCCAGACCGGTATCATCGGCAAAGCAGTCCAATCCATAGTTTTTGTACACGAATGAAGCCTTCAGCAAGGCATTGCCTTCCAGCGTATCCGCTGTTTCAGGAATGTCTGCATGACAATCAATATCATTCAGGCTCAACAGTTCAATTTCTTCTCCTAATATAGCGGCTACCTCCTCCAGTTTATGTGCATTGTTGGTAGCAAATACAAGCTTTTTTTTCATGCTGATTTCAATTTTTTGTTTTTAAAGAGAATGAGGGTGTATCAAATTCCCGGATTTTGATACACCCTCATTCCTAGGTTTATTTTCTTTGTTTATTTCACTTTCAGTTTGTCGAATCCTTCCCCATAGACGCCGATTACCGAGCTTTGAGAGATGAAGGCATTCGGGTCGATGTTTTTCACCAGTCGGAAAATATCGAGCGACTGACGTTTTTTGGCCAGAATCACCAGCACTTTCACGTCATTCTTGCTATACCATCCCGTACCATTGAGCACCGTTACTCCGCGGTTGGCATCCTTGATGATGCTGTCGGCAATTTCTTCATATTTTTTGGAGAAGATGAAGAACTGCACCGATTGACGGGCCCGGTTGATAACCCAGTCGAGCACGATACCGATGATAAACAAGGTCACGAAACCGAAGATCACGCGGCGCCAGTCGTGGAAAATAAAGTAGCAGGAAGTGATGATAAACACATCACACAGCATAATCATTTTGCCCAAAGACACATCTTTGAACTTGTTGACAATGGCAGCAATGATATCCGTACCTCCGGTACTTCCGTTGTAATTGAATACCACTCCCAAGCCAAAACCGCACATGATAGCACCGATAATACAAGCCATGAAATCTTGTCCGGGGCCGAGCAGCAGCGGCTTACCCTCAGCCGAGATGTCGGGAGTACTTACATAGTTGTTCACAATCAATTGGAACAGCCAAAGGAAAAAAGTAAGAGCAAAAATAGCGTAGGTCGTCTTGATGCTGAAGCGGGGACCCAAAATGCGGAAGGCAAATGTCATTAAAACGGCATTGATCACAAAATAGGACCATTGAATAGGAAATCCTGTTGAATAGTAGATAATAGCACTGATACCAGTTGTTCCACCGGTTGTAATTTGATAAGGAAGCAAAAAAGCTGCCCATCCCAACGAATAACTGATTAATCCGAGAGTGATGTAAAAGTAGTCTTTTATTTCTCTCGACACATCGATTTTGGCTAACTTATGCATGTTGAATGAGTGATTAATGTGTTAAAGGATAGAGATTAGTGGTTAGTAAACAACAGCAGGCAGTCCGTGGTCAACGGACTCCTTCTGCTGTTTCACTTGTTATTATCAGATGACAATGTTGACAATCTTCTTCGGCACTACGATGATCTTCTTCGGAGTTTTGCCTTCTATCCATTTCTGTGAGCGTTCGTCGGCCAAGACAGCAGCCTGGATGGCTTCTGAAGTGGCATCAGCTGCAAACTCCATGTTGAAGCGGGCTTTTCCGTTGAAGGAAATCGTATAATTGATGGTATCTTCTTTCAGATAGTCTTCATTGTAGGCAGGCCATTGGGCATCACACACCGAAGTGTCATGACCGAGGATGCTCCACAATTCTTCACATACGTGAGGAGTAAACGGAGCCAGTACCACGATGAGTCCTTCGAGCACTTCCTTCTTGCTGCATTTCAATCCGGAAAGTTCGTTGACGCAAATCATGAATGCGCTGACCGATGTATTGTAAGAGAACTGTTCGATGTCGCCCGATACCTTCTTGATCAGTTTGTGCAGACTCTTCAGTTCGTCTTTGGTAGCCGGTTCGTCTTTCACCAGATATTCACCGGTGCGGCTGTAGAAGAGCGACCAGAACTTGCGGATGAAGCGGTGCACGCCATCGATACCGTTCGTATCCCACGGCTTAGACTGCTCCACCGGTCCGAGGAACATTTCGTACATACGCAGCGTGTCGGCACCGTATTTCTCTACAATGGTATCCGGGTTCACCACGTTGAACATCGATTTACTCATCTTTTCCACGGCCCATCCACACACATACTTACCGTCTTCGAGGATGAATTCAGCCGTTTGGAATTCAGGACGCCATGCCTTGAAGGCTTCTACGTCGAGGATATCATTCGATACAATGTTCACATCCACATGAAGCGGTGTTACATCGTACTGGTCTTTCAGGTTGAGTGAAACAAACGTGTTGGTATCTTTGATACGGTAAACGAAGTTGCTTCGTCCCTGAATCATACCCTGGTTCACCAGTTTCTGGAACGGTTCTTCCGAGCAAGACACTCCCATATCAAAGAGGAACTTATTCCAGAAGCGAGAGTAGATCAAGTGACCCGTAGCATGTTCCGTACCTCCTACGTAGAGGTCTACGTTCTTCCAGTATTGGCCGGCCTTTTCACCCACCAGTGCTTCGTGGTTGCGCGGATCCATGTAGCGCAGATAGTAGGCCGATGAACCTGCAAATCCCGGCATGGTGTTCAGTTCCAGCGGGAAGATGGTTTCATTGTCAATCTTCTCGTTTTCCACTACGCAACGGTTCACGGTGTCCCACGCCCATTTGGTAGCATGACCCAGAGGAGGTTCACCCGTTTCCGTAGGCAAGAACTTCGCCACTTCCGGAAGTTCCAGCGGCAGACAGCTTTCGTCAATCATGTACGGCATACCGTCTTTGTAGTACACCGGGAACGGTTCGCCCCAGTAACGCTGACGAGAAAAGATAGCATCGCGCAGGCGATAGTTCACCTTTACGCGGCCCAACTGATGTTCTTTTACATATTTCTTGGTAGCGGCAATGGCTTCCTTGATAGTCAGTCCGTTCAGATTCAAATCGCAGTAAGGAGCAGCTCCTTCACGTGGAGAGTTGCACACGATACCTTCCTTGGCATCAAAGCTCTCTTCGCTGACATCACAGCCTTCCACCAGCGGACGGATTTCCAATCCGAAGTGCTTGGCAAAAGCATAGTCACGGCTGTCGTGAGCCGGCACCGCCATGATGGCTCCCGTACCGTATCCAGCCAATACATAGTCGCTGATCCAGATGGGCACTGCCTCGCCGGTAAACGGATTGACGCCATACGAACCGCTGAACACACCCGTCACGCTGCGGTCGGAGATACGTTCGCGTTCAGTGCGTTTCTTCGTACGTTCGAGGTAAGCATCCACTTCTACTTTCTGTTCCGGTGTGGTGAGCTGAGCCACCAGTTCGCTTTCTGGAGCCAATACCATAAAGGTAACGCCAAACATCGTATCGGCACGTGTGGTAAAGATGGTAAATTCAAGATCACTGTCTTTTACCTTAAACTGCACTTCAGCACCTTCCGAACGGCCAATCCAGTTCTTCTGTGTTTCCTTCAGCGAATCCGTCCAGTCAATGCGGTCCAGTCCGTCGAGCAGACGCTGTGCATAAGCCGACACACGCAGACACCACTGGCGCATTTTCTTCTGCACCACCGGATAGCCGCCACGTTCACTCACGCCGTCCACCACTTCGTCATTAGCCAGCACCGTACCCAGTTCGGCACACCAGTTCACCATTGTTTCGCCCAAATAAGCAATGCGGTAGTTCATCAACACTTCCTGCTGCTCTTTTTCGTTCATTGCCTTCCATTCGTCGGCCGTAAACTGCAGTTCCTCGCTGCAAGCCACGTTCAAGTCCGCCGAGCCGTTGGCTTCGAAATGAGCCACCAGTTCGCTGATAGGGCGAGCCTGCTGACGTTCGTTGCAGTAGTAGCTTCCAAACATCTTTTGGAAAGCCCATTGTGTCCAGTGATAATATTCAGGGTCACAAGTACGTATCTCGCGGTTCCAGTCGAACGAGAACCCGATTTTATCCAATTGTTCGCGGTAGCGGTTGATATTGTTGACCGTTGTGATAGCCGGATGCTGTCCCGTCTGGATGGCATACTGCTCAGCCGGCAGACCGTAAGCATCGTATCCCATCGGATTGAGTACATTGAAGCCTTGCAATCGTTTGTAGCGGGCATAAATGTCCGAAGCAATGTATCCCAGCGGGTGACCCACATGCAATCCCGCACCCGAAGGATAAGGGAACATATTCAGGACATAAAATTTCTGCTTCGATTCGTCTTCCGTAACCTGGTAGGTCTTGTTCTCCACCCACCTTTTTTGCCACTTCTTTTCAATTTCCCGGAAATTGTACTCCATAGTGATAAACTTTTTATTTATAGTGATTTATATAATTCTTGTATTTTAGGGACAAAAATACAAGATTATTTTCATAAAGTCGGCTTTACCTGCTGACTATTTGCCGTAAGATGATGTAAAAATCTCCCTTCCGCTGCATAGGTAAGGTTGATTCGTTGGTACGATATCCTTTCACTTGTTGGATCTGTATACCTCCTGTGTGGAGTCTATATAGCTGACAGGGCAGAAACAAGTGGCTGACGGGACAATACGACAATAAGGGACAAACCTATAGGTTTTGTAGTACATGAAAAGCATAGGTTTAGCACTCGTAAAGCTATGCTTTTCGGATCGTA
>SAMEA103957796__coassemble_574_pt1 | contig 46753 bp, 31 predicted proteins | sample SAMEA103957796__metabat2_high_PE_024 | metagenome-assembled genome bin SAMEA103957796 (sample SAMEA103957796) | gut metagenome | biome: gut; material: feces | host: Canis lupus familiaris | collected 2014 | reverse complement strand
GACAGCACCATTTGTCGTTTCCGTCTGGTTTGTCTGGATTGTACGGAAAATAGGGAGCAAGAGAGGTGCTTCGTTTTTATAATAATCCTCTCTTGTTCAGCTGATATCATTCTGCCTCCTTTGTTTTCGTTTACACGCTTACACTGTATTCGTGTTTCACTTCTTCCATGACAAATGTGCTTTCCAAAGAAGAGATATTGTCGTGGCGGCCCAATACGTTGAGCAGGAATTGCTGGTAATAGTGCATATCCGGTGACTGAATGCGGAGCATATAGTCGAAGCGGCCGGAGATGTTGTAGCACTCCGTCACTTCCGGAATTTTTTTTACCATTTCACAGAAGGCCAGTGCCCGTTCGCTGTTCAGATGGCGTAGCTTGACACTGCAGAATACGGCAAATCCTTTGTTGAGTTTCTGGGAATCGAGTATGGTGGCATATTGCTTGATGAAGCCCGTACGCTCCAGCCGTTTGACCCGCTCGTAGGTGGGAGTGGTGGATAAATGGACGCGGGCTGCCAGTTCTTTGTTGGTGAGGCGGGCGCTGTGTTGCAACACTTTCAGTATTTCCTTGTCTTTTTCATCGAGCTGGTAATTCAGTTCTTTTTCTTTGATAGCAGATTCTGTAAAATTACACATATGGGTCCTATAATTAGAATATTATTCTGTTATTTCCGGCAAATCTATTCATTTTTTCTTTATTTCTCAGTCTTCTTCCGTAAATTATTCCTGATGGATACTTTTGCATCATCATCCGGAGGAAAGTACAAGGATGAAAAGGAAAAAAGAGGATTCATTATTAGAGAAGAAAGGAAAAGACAATGAGCACACAAAAGAACTTGCACTTTGAGACACTGGCCCTTCATGTGGGGCAGGAAACAGCCGACCCAGCTACGGATGCCCGTGCAGTACCCATCTATCAGACGACTTCGTATGTGTTTCACAATGCCCAGCATGCTGCCGACCGCTTTGCTCTGCGTGATGCCGGTAACATCTATGGCCGTCTTACTAATTCCACACAAGGGGTGCTGGAAGAGCGGATTGCTGCGCTGGAAGGGGGAGTGGCTGCACTGGCTGTTGCTTCGGGTGCCGCTGCTGTTACCTATGCACTGCAGAATCTTCTCCAGGCTGGTGACCACATCGTAGCGGCTGATAATCTCTATGGGGGATCTTACAATCTTATAACCCATACACTTGCCACTCAGGGTGTTACTCATACCATCGTAAAGGTGAATGATTTGGAGGCTTTGGAGGCAGCCATTCAGCCGAATACAAAGGTGGTGTTTGCCGAAACGTTCGGTAATCCGAATGCCGACGTAACCGATTTGGAAGGGGTGGCAGCCATTGCTCACAAGCATCGGGTGGTTTTTATTGTTGACAATACGTTTGCTCCCATTCTGGTGCGTCCGTTGGAACATGGTGCCGACATTGTTGTGGTATCGGCTACGAAATTTATCGGTGGTCATGGCACCTCACTGGGAGGTATCATTGTGGATGGCGGTAAGTTTGACTGGAAAGCGAATGCCGATAAATATCCCACTCTGGCTCAGCCCGACCCATCGTATCACGGAGCAGTATTTGCTGAGGTAGCTGGTGATGCCGCTTTTGTAACCCGAATCCGTGCGGTTATTCTGCGTGATACCGGTGCTGCCATTTCTCCTTTCAATGCCTGGTTGCTGCTGCAGGGAACGGAAACGTTGCCTTTACGTATCGAACGCCATGTGGCCAATGCACTTCGGGTAGCAGCTTATCTGTCTTCTCATCCCAAGGTGGCAAAGGTCAATCATCCTTCTTTGCCGGGCCATCCCACCCACCGCTTGTATCAGCAATATTTTCCGCAGGGAGGAGGGTCGATCTTTACGTTTGAGATAAAGGGAGGAGAAAAGGAGGCCTGGGCTTTTATTGACCATCTGCAACTGTTTTCCCTCTTGGCTAATGTGGCCGATGCAAAATCGTTGGTGATTCATCCCTATACCACTACTCATTCGCAAATGACGCCAGAAGAACTGGCTTCCCAACATATCACGCCTGCTACCATCCGTCTTTCCATCGGTATTGAGCATATCGACGATATTCTGGCAGACATCAGTCAGGCCTTGGAGAAAGCATAAAGATTCATTGTCCAGTTTTCATGCCGTTGGTTTAAATAGAGAGAGAAAAAATGTCCACTGCCGGGGGAGGGACGGAGTGGACATTTGTTCTTCATCAGATAATGTTTGGATGGTTTCTGTGAAGAGAATAGTATGAAAGTCTAGCGAAAATCTTTCAGTCTCTTTTGTAAGATTTGCCGGGTGAAAAAAATCCGGCTCTTAACGGTTCCTATCGGAATATCCATTTTGATAGCTATTTCTTTGTATTTGAATCCGGATACATACATCATAAGCGGAAGCTTGTATTCTTGCGGAAGTTCATTGACTATTTGGTGGATTTCTTTTAAGTCGTATGCTTTTTCGATGTTGATGTTATCATATTCATATGGCAAATCGATGTGATAATCATGATGCTGCTTGTTAATCATCGTTTGTTCGCGTACCAGTTTTCGGTAGTTGTTGACAAACACATTATACATGATTGTGAAAATCCATCCTTTAAAATTGGTTTTAGGGGCATATTTCTCTTTGTTGTCCCACGCTTTCAGTGAGGTTTCCTGCAGCAAGTCATTCGCTTCCTCAGGATCAGCTGTCAGTTTAAATGCGAAACGGAGTAGTTCATCTTGTACGCCTACCAAATCGTTTTGGAAGCTAAAACTTTTCATGTGCAATTCTTTTTTAATAAATAATCGTCGTAATTTTTTGTGCTGCAATGTTAGTGATTGTTTGCTTTGTGTGCAGGGGGATAACCAACTTTGAATAGGGGGAAAACTGACAGTTGATAGTTTTCGGGTGTTTTTTAGTCTGTTTTCAGGTGTTTTTGCTGGATGTGTGGATGAAAACATCCCATTATCGCCCCGTTCTTTAAACCAATCTGTTGGAGCAAAAGACAAAAAAAAGTATCTTTGACCTCTCCAAGAAACTATAAATATAAGTTCTATGCAGCTTTCCTTACAGACTCAGTCTTTTATTCGTGAGCACCAGCGAGATGATGTGCGCACATTGGCTTTACAGGCCGCTAAATATCCCGATGTTGACATGCCTGTGGCCATCACTCAGATAGCCGGACATCAGATGGCAACCGAGAAAATTCCTTCGTGGAGTGCCATTGAGGGAGTGTGGTATCCTAAACACATTTCGTTGGAACAATGTTCATCGGAAATCACAGCTCGCTATAAGGCAACGCTTGTGGAGGGCGATTCATTGACTGATCTTACCGGCGGATTCGGCATTGACTGTTCCTTTTTGGCTACCCGTTTCCGTAGGGTGACATACGTAGAAAGGCAGGAAGAATTGTGCGAAATTGCAGCACACAACTTCCCTTTATTCCATCAGCCGCATATTGCGGTGTGCCATGCCGATGGTGTAGAGTTTCTGCATGCCATGCCGCCAGTGTCTTGTATTTTTTTGGATCCTGCCCGACGAAATGAACAAGGGGGGAAAACGGTGGCCATAGCCGATTGTGAACCGGATGTGGCCCGTTTGGAAGATGTGTTGCTTGAGAAAGCGCAGCAGGTGTTGGTGAAACTGTCTCCGATGCTCGATTTGTCGCTGGCTTTGAAAGAACTCCGGTATGCGAAAGAAGCGCATGTTCTTTCTGTCAATAACGAGTGTAAGGAGTTACTGTTACTCCTTGACTCTCGCTCTCCGGTGGAGGAAATTCCCATCCATTGCGTGAATCTTTCTGCCAAAGGGAATAGAGCCGACCAGCATTTTGTTTTTACGCGCGAGGAAGAGATGAACAGTGCATGCGACTATACGCACACGGTGGGCACTTACCTTTATGAACCCAATGCTTCGTTGCTGAAAGCCGGTGCTTTCCGCAGTCTGGCTGCTGCTTTCTCTTTGAAGAAACTGCATCCCAACAGCCATCTTTATACGTCCGATACATGGATGGATGCTTTTCCCGGCAGAGTTTTCCGTGTGGTTGGGCAGTGTGGCTTTGGCAAGAAAGAGATGAAGGAACAGCTGGGCAGCCTGAAGAAAGCCAATCTGGCAGTGCGTAATTTCCCGGCTTCAGTGGCTGAGTTGCGTAAGCGTCTTAAACTGGCTGACGGAGGGGATAACTATCTTTTTGCCACTACACTGAATAATCAGCAGAAAGTGCTGATTTGTACAGTGAAGGCGGCAGAACTGTAACTCTTAGGTTGCAGGCAGGGCAGAACAGGGTATTTTTGCTGCACAAATGGTTAAAATATTTATCTTTGCATCCGGAATAAACGAATAATCTACAAAAGATAAGAATATGAATATACTTTTTTTAGTCGGAGGACTCGTCCTCATTCTTTTAGGAGCCAACGGACTGACGGATGGTGCAGCTTCGGTGGCCAAACAGTTTCGCATTCCGTCTATCGTTATCGGTCTCACGATTGTGGCCTTTGGTACTTCAGCACCTGAACTGACGGTCAGTGTTTCTTCTGCCTTGAAAGGAAGTGCGGATATTGCCATCGGTAATGTGGTGGGAAGCAACATCTTCAATACGTTGATGATTGTGGGGTGTACGGCCCTCTTTGCTCCGATTGCTATTACCCGCAATACGTTGAAGAAAGAGATACCGCTTTGTATTCTCTCATCGGTAGCTCTTTGGGTGTGTGCCAACGACGTGTTTCTGGACCATTCGGCCGAAAACATTCTCAATCGTGCCGACGGCTTGCTGCTGCTTTGTTTTTTTGCCATCTTTATGGGCTATACTTTCGCCATCGCTTTTCCCTCCGGACAGGCATCTGCCGAAGGTAGCGGAGAAGAAGAAATCAAATTGCTTCCTTGGTGGAAATCGGTGATTTATATTCTCGGTGGTCTGGCAGCGCTTGTGTATGGCGGACAGCTGTTTGTGAATGGAGCTACAGGCATTGCCCGCAGTTTGGGAGTCAGCGAATCGGTAATCGGTCTCACCTTGGTGGCAGGCGGAACGTCGCTTCCGGAACTTGCTACTTCCATCGTAGCGGCTTTGAAGAAGAATCCGGAGATAGCTATTGGCAATGTAATTGGCAGCAACCTGTTTAATATCTTCTTTGTGCTGGGATGCAGCGCCAGCATCACTCCCCTTCATCTCACGGGCATAACCAATTTTGATTTGTTTGCTTTGGTGATATCGGGTATTCTGATGTGGTTTTTCGGCCTGTTTTTTGCCAAGCGTACCATTACCCGCATGGAAGGCGGAATTTTGGTATTGTGTTACGTGGCCTATACGGCTTACTTGATTTATCAGATTTGATTGGTTTGCCTGATGAGTATCAGGCAGAAAGCATAAATGCCCCGTATAAGCAGCTTTTGGTGGAGGTTGGCTTATATGGGGCATGCAGTTTTTACGTTTCCTGCGCGGTACTTTAAAGATTATCACGTATCTTTGCTACCTCAATCATAAATACGATATATGGCTGTTACAATAAAAAAAGTCACAACAAAAAGTGAACTGAAGAAATTCATCCGTTTTAACTATAGCATGTATAAGAATAATCCTTATTCGGTGCCCGACTTGTATGATGATATGCTCAACACATTCAACAAGAAGAAAAATGCGGCATTTGAGTTTTGTGAGGCGGATTATTTCCTGGCATACAAAGATGATAAAATAGTAGGACGTGTGGCGGCGATTGTGAATAATCGGGCCAATGAAAAGTGGAATTGCAAGAACGTTCGCTTTGGATGGATTGACTTCATAGACGATGCGGAGGTGTCTGCTGCTTTGATTCAGACGGTAGAAGACTGGGGTAAGGAACGGGGCATGACTCATATTGTGGGTCCGCTCGGCTTTACTGATTTCGATGCTGAAGGAATGTTGGTAGAAGGGTTCGACCAACTGAGTACGATGGCTACCATTTACAACTATCCGTACTATCCGGTACACATGGAAAAGTTGGGCTTTGAGAAAGATGCCGATTGGGTGGAATATAAAATTTTTGTGCCCGAAAATATTCCGGATAAGCACAAGCGTATTTCGGAACTGATTCAGCGTAAATACAACTTGAAGGTGAAGAAGTATTCATCGGCCAAGAAGATTGCCCAGGATTACGGACAGAAGATTTTTGAACTGATGAACGAGGCATACAGTCCGCTGTATGGCTATTCTCCCTTGACGCAGCGTCAGATTGACCAGTATGTCAAGATGTATCTGCCTATTCTCGACCTGCGCATGGTGACCCTCATCACCGATGCCAATGATGAACTGGTGGCAGTGGGTATTTCGATGCCTTCTTTGGCGGAAGCGTTACAGAAATCGCATGGCCGTTTGTTGCCTTTGGGATGGTTCTACCTGCTGAAGGCGCTGTTCATGAAACGGCGTGCCAAGATGCTTGATTTGCTGCTGGTGGCCGTGAAGCCTGAATATCAGAACAAGGGTGTGAACGCCTTGTTATTTTCTGATTTGATACCTGTTTATAAGGAATTAGGTTTTATCTTTGCAGAAAGTAACCCTGAACTGGAACTGAATGGAAAAGTACAGGCTCAGTGGGATTATTTCGAAACTCAGCAACATAAGCGCCGTCGTGCGTTCATCAAAGAGATAAAATAAGGAAACCGCCATGGAAGAGAACGAATTGATATCTGCAGACAATAGTGCTAATTTAGTAGAATATACCGACGATAATATCCGGCATCTGAGCGACATGGAGCATGTGCGTACGCGTCCGGGTATGTATATCGGACGTCTGGGAGATGGTGCGCATGCCGAAGACGGAATCTATGTCCTCTTGAAGGAGGTGATTGACAACAGTATCGATGAGTTCAAGATGCAGGCCGGCAAGAAGATTGAGATTACGGTTGAGGACGGCCTTCGCATCAGTGTGCGCGACTACGGACGGGGCATTCCGCAAGGAAAGCTGATTGAGGCTGTGAGTGTGCTGAACACCGGTGGTAAATACGACAGCAAGGCGTTTAAGAAGAGCGTCGGACTGAACGGAGTGGGTGTGAAGGCGGTGAATGCCTTGAGTTCCCAGTTTGAAGTGCGCAGCTACCGGGAGGGAAAGGTGCGCATTGCCAAGTTCTCTAAGGGGATTCTGCTTTCGGATGAAATGCTGGAAACGGAAGAGGAGAACGGTACATATATCTTTTTTGAACCGGATAATACTTTATTTGTAAACTATAAATTCAAGCCGGAGTTTATTGAGACGATGTTGCGCAATTATACGTATCTCAATACCGGGCTTGCTATTATATATAATGGTCACCGCATTTTGTCGCGCAACGGATTGGTCGATTTGCTAAACGACAATATGACGGCTACCGGTCTGTATCCCATTGTGCATCTCAAGGGTGAAGACATCGAGATTGCTTTTACGCATACCAGTCAGTATGGTGAGGAGTACTATTCGTTTGTCAACGGACAGCACACTACTCAGGGCGGTACGCATCAGAGTGCGTTCAAGGAGCATATAGCCCGCACCATCAAGGAGTTCTTCAATAAGAATATGGACTATACGGATATCCGTAACGGACTGGTGGCGGCCATTGCCATCAATGTGGAAGAACCGATTTTCGAGAGTCAGACAAAGACTAAGTTGGGCTCTACCAACATGTGGCCGGCTTCTCCGCAGACAGAAAACCAGCCTGGACCGACGGTCAACAAGTATGTGGGTGATTTTATAAAGACGGAGGTGGATAATTATCTGCATAAGAATACGGATGTGGCGGAGGTGATGCAGCAGAAGATTCAAGAGTCGGAAAAGGAACGGAAAGCCATTGCGGGGGTGACGAAACTGGCACGAGAACGGGCCAAGAAGGCGAATCTGCACAACCGGAAATTGCGCGACTGCCGCATTCATCTGAATGATGTGAAAGGAAAGGGCTTGGAAGAGGAATCCTGTATTTTTATCACCGAGGGAGATTCGGCCAGCGGTTCCATTACAAAGAGCCGCGATGTGAACACACAGGCGGTGTTTAGCTTGCGCGGTAAACCGCTCAACTCGTTTGGATTGACGAAAAAGGTGGTGTACGAAAATGAAGAATTTAATTTGCTGCAGGCAGCGCTTAATATTGAAGACGGACTGGACGGATTGCGGTATAATAAGGTGATTGTAGCAACCGATGCCGATGTGGATGGTATGCATATCCGCTTGTTGCTCATCACGTTCTTCCTGCAGTTCTTCCCCGATTTAATAAAGAAAGGGCATGTTTATATCCTGCAGACTCCTTTGTTCCGTGTGCGCAACAAGAAGAAAACAATTTACTGTTACAGTGAGGAGGAGCGTGTCAATGCGATTGAGGAGCTGAGCCCGAATCCGGAAATTACCCGATTTAAAGGTTTGGGTGAAATATCGCCCGATGAGTTCAAGCATTTTATCGGCAAGGATATGCGTCTGGAACAGGTGACGTTGAGAAAAACGGATGCGGTGAAGGAACTTTTGGAATTTTACATGGGTAAGAATACCATGGAGCGACAGAATTTTATTATTGATAACTTAGTGGTAGAAGAAGATTTGGCATCATGAGAAAAGCGATTTTTCCGGGGACTTTCGATCCCTTTACTGTCGGACATTATTCGGTGGTGAAGCGAGCACTCACCTTTATGGATGAGATTATTATCGGAATCGGTATCAATGAGAATAAAAAGGCGTATTTCCCGATTGAGAAAAGGGAGGCGATGATTCGGGCTCTTTATAAGGACGAACCGCGTATCAAGGTGATGGCGTACGATTGCCTGACCATTGACTTTGCTCAGCAGGTAGGGGCGCAGTTTATTGTCCGTGGCATCCGTACGGTGAAGGATTTTGAGTATGAGGAAACGATTGCGGATATCAACCGGCAGCTGGCTGGCATTGAAACGATTCTGTTGTTTACCGAGCCCGAACTGACTTGTGTCAGCTCTACCATTGTGCGCGAGCTGCTTTCTTATAAGAAGGATATCAGTCAGTTTATTCCGGAAGGAATGGACATTACTATATAAAGGATAGAGAGTCTTTCCGAGACTCTTTTTTTGTTTTAATACGATAAATTATTCTTGTTAATGAAAAAAAATTGCTTGATAGTTTTTTTGTGTCTGAATGTGATGCTGACTTTACAGGCACAGAACTTCGGTTCTACACCGATGCGCAAGTTGCAGATGGCAGAGTTTGCCATTTCGCGCTTTTATGTGGACAAGGTAGATGAGAACAAACTGGTGGAGGAAGCCATCATTAAAATGCTGGCAGAGCTGGATCCGCATTCTACTTATTCCAATCCGGAAGAGGTAAAGAAGCTGAATGAGCCGCTTCAAGGTAATTTTGAAGGTATCGGTGTGCAGTTTCAGATGATAGAAGATACGTTGCTGGTGGTGCAGCCGGTGAGTGGCGGTCCGTCAGAAAAGGTGGGAATCTTAGCCGGTGACCGTATTGTGGCGGTGAACGACAGTGCCATTGCGGGGGTGAAGATGAGCACGGAGGAGATTATGAAACGTCTCCGCGGGCCGAAAGGGTCGAAGGTAGACTTGACTGTGGTGCGCCGTGGTGTTCAGGATCCGCTGGTGTTTACGGTGAAAAGAGATAAAATACCCATTCACAGCATGGATGCAGCCTATCTGATAGAACCCAAGGTGGGATATATCCGCATCAACCGCTTTGGGGCAACAACCTTTGAGGAGTTCAAGGGGGCCATGAAGAGCTTGCAGAAGCAGGGGATGAAGGACCTGATTCTGGATTTACAGGGCAATGGCGGTGGCTATTTGAATGCGGCTATCGATTTGGCCAATGAGTTTTTGGGCCAAAAAGAACTGATTGTATACACGGAAGGGCGTGCTACAAAACGGAGCAATTTCTATGCCAAGGGAAACGGTGCCTTTCAGAATGGACGGCTGGTGGTGTTGGTCGATGAATATACGGCTTCTGCCAGTGAGATTGTCAGCGGTGCCGTGCAGGATTGGGACCGAGGGGTTATTGTAGGACGCCGTTCGTTTGGTAAAGGACTGGTGCAGCGTCCGATAGATCTGCCCGACGGTTCGATGATTCGCCTCACGATTGCCCGTTATTATACACCGGCCGGACGTTGCATTCAGAAGCCATACGATGGCGATACTGACTATAATAAGGATTTGATTGACCGGTTCAACCGGGGAGAACTGATGAATGCGGACAGCATTCATTTCCCAGATTCGCTGAAGGTGCAGACCAAGAAACTGGGACGTACAGTCTACGGAGGCGGAGGAATCATGCCCGATTATTTTGTGCCTATTGATACAACGCTGTATACCGATTATCACCGCAACTTAGTGGCCAAGGGAGTGGTCATTAAGTGTACGATGAGATTTATTGAGACTCACCGGAAAGAACTGGTGCGCAAGTATAAGTCTTTCGAATCGTTCAATGACAAATTCTCCGTGGATGAGCCCACGATGACTTTGCTGCGTGAGATGGGTGAGAAAGAAGGCGTGAAATGGAATGAGGCACAGTATCAGAAGTCTCTTCCGCTCATTAAAACTCAACTGAAGGCGTTGATTGCGCGCGATCTTTGGGATATGAATGAGTATTATCGTGTGATGAATACAACGAATGAGAGCGTGCTGAAAGCATTGGATATCCTGCATTCGGGAGGGTATGCCAAGAAATTGAAATAATCAGCATAAGCATTCATTGTTGCCTTCGACTGACCTGTTGCTAAAACTGTCTGATTTATTATGGAATTATTTCTTTAATTCTTTGGTCAATCAATCATTTTCTCCTACATTTGCACTCTATATTAGGTGGAAAACATTGAAATTTTAGTTCTAACAATTAAATAATTTAAATTCAATCATTTATGTGGTTAAGTAATTCATCTGTAGGAAGGAAAGTGGTGATGAGCGTTACCGGTATCGCCCTTATCCTGTTTCTAACATTTCACATGGCGATGAACCTGGTTGCAATCATCTCGGCTGATGGTTACAATATGGTTTGTGAATTCCTGGGAGCAAACTGGTATGCATTGGTAGCTACTGCCGGCTTGGCTGCTCTTTTTGTAGTTCACATTATCTATGCGTTCTGGTTGACCATGCAGAATCGCAAAGCGCGCGGTAGTGAACGCTATGCAGTAACTGACAAGCCTAAAAACGTAGAATGGGCTTCTCAAAACATGTTGGTGTTGGGTATCATCGTTATCGTTGGTCTCGGCTTGCACCTGTTCAACTTCTGGTCTAAGATGCAGTTGCCCGAATTGATGCACAACATGGGTATGCACGCAGATACAGCTGTATTGGCTTATGCTGCTAACGGTGCTTACTACATCCGCGAAACATTCTCTTGCCCGGTTTACGTCGTTCTTTACCTGGTGTGGCTGGTAGCATTGTGGTTCCACCTGACTCACGGTTTCTGGAGCTCCATGCAATCTCTGGGATGGAACAACAAGGTGTGGATTGATCGTTGGAAATGCATCTCTAACATCTACTCTACTATTGTAGTGCTTGGTTTCGCACTGGTTGTAGTGGTATTCTTCGTGCAATCACTGATGTGTGGCACTGCTTGCTAAATAGAATATGGTAAATGATTAAATTGTAAATAAGAGTATGATTAAAATAGATTCAAAGATTCCAGAAGGCCCAGTGGCTGAGAAATGGACTAACTATAAAGCTCACCAGAAATTGGTGAACCCTGCAAACAAGCGTCGTTTGGATATCATCGTTGTAGGTACGGGTTTGGCTGGTGCTTCTGCTGCTGCTTCACTTGGTGAAATGGGCTTCAGAGTATTCAACTTCTGTATTCAAGACTCTCCGCGTCGTGCACACTCTATCGCTGCACAAGGTGGTATCAATGCTGCAAAGAATTACCAAAACGACGGTGACTCTGTGTACCGTCTGTTCTATGATACAGTGAAAGGTGGTGACTACCGTGCACGCGAAGCAAACGTTTATCGTTTGGCTGAAGTGTCTAATGCTATCATCGACCAATGTGTGGCTCAAGGTGTTCCTTTTGCCCGCGAATATGGTGGTACATTGGCTAACCGCTCTTTCGGTGGTGCTCAGGTATCTCGTACTTTCTATGCTAAGGGTCAGACTGGTCAGCAGTTGCTGCTCGGTGCTTACTCGGCTTTGAGCCGTCAGGTAGCTGCCGGTACAGTAAAACTGTATACTCGTTATGAAATGCAGGATGTGGTTATCGTTGACGGTCGTGCACGCGGTATCATTGCCAAGAACTTGGTAACTGGTAAACTGGAACGTTTCGCCGCTCACGCTGTAGTAATCGCTACAGGTGGTTATGGTAATGCTTACTTCTTGTCTACCAACGCTATGGGATGTAACTGTACAGCTGCTATTTCTTGCTACCGCAAGGGTGCTGTATTTGCTAACCCGGCTTACGTTCAGATTCACCCCACTTGTATTCCGGTTCACGGTGACAAGCAGTCTAAGTTGACTTTGATGTCTGAATCTCTCCGTAACGACGGTCGTATCTGGGTTCCGAAGAAGAAAGAAGATGCTGTTAAGCTGCAGAAAGGTGAAATCAAGGGTAGCGATATTCCTGAAGAAGATCGCGACTACTACTTGGAACGTCGTTATCCGGCATTCGGTAACTTGGTGCCGCGTGACGTTGCCAGCCGTGCTGCCAAAGAACGTTGTGATGCTGGTTTCGGCGTAAACAACACAGGTTTGGCTGTATTCCTCGATTTCTCTGAAGCAATCAACCGTTTGGGTATCGATATCGTTTTGCAACGCTATGGTAACCTCTTCGATATGTATGAAGAAATCACAGACGTTAATCCGGGCGAATTGGCTAAGGAAATCAACGGCGTGAAATATTATAATCCGATGATGATTTATCCGGCTATCCACTATACAATGGGTGGTATCTGGGTAGACTACGAATTGCAGACTACTATCAAGGGTCTGTTTGCTATCGGTGAATGTAACTTCTCTGACCACGGTGCAAACCGCTTGGGTGCTTCTGCATTGATGCAAGGTTTGGCTGACGGTTATTTCGTATTGCCTTACACTATTCAGAACTATCTGGCTGACCAGATTACAGTTCCTCGCTTCTCTACCGATCTTCCTGAATTTGCTGAAGCTGAAAAAGCTATCCAGGCTAAGATTGACAAGTTTATGAGCATCCAAGGTAACGAGTCTGTAGATGCTATCCACAAGAAACTGGGTCACATCATGTGGGAATACGTAGGTATGGGACGTACAGCTGAAGGCTTGAAGAAAGGTCTGGCTGAACTGAAACAAATCCGTAAGGAATTTGAAACCAACTTGTTCATCCCAGGTTCTAAGGAAGGTATGAATGTGGAACTTGACAAGGCTATCCGTCTGTATGACTTCATCACAATGGGTGAATTGATTGCATACGATGCTTTGAACCGTAACGAAAGCTGCGGTGGTCACTTCCGTGAAGAATATCAGACTGAAGAAGGTGAAGCTAAACGTGATGACGAAAACTTCTTCTACGTAGCTTGCTGGGAATATCAGGGTGACGATGAAAAGGCTCCGGTACTTTACAAAGAACCGCTTGTTTACGAAGCTATCAAGGTTCAGACTCGTAACTACAAGAGCTAATCGGTGAAGTTAAACATTTAAAAGATTTGAATAAGAAAATGGAAAAAAATATATCATTTACACTGAAGGTATGGCGTCAAGCCGGTCCGAAAGCCAAAGGTGCTTTTGAAACCTACCAAATGAAAGATATTCCTACTGATACTTCTTTCCTCGAAATGCTCGATATCCTGAACGAACAGCTTATCAGCGAGAGAAAGGAACCGGTAGTATTCGACCATGACTGCCGCGAAGGTATCTGCGGTATGTGTTCTTTGTATATCAACGGACATCCGCACGGTCCTGCAACAGGTGCTACTACTTGTCAGATTTACATGCGTCGTTTCAACGATGGTGACACGATCACAGTTGAACCTTGGCGTTCTGCAGGTTTTCCTGTTATCAAAGACTTGATGGTAGACCGTACAGCTTATGACAAGATCATGCAGGCTGGTGGTTATGTAAGTGTAAGAACAGGTGCTCCTCAAGATGCTAATGCTATCCTGATTCCGAAGCCTATCGCTGACGAAGCAATGGATGCTGCTTCTTGTATCGGTTGCGGTGCTTGTGTAGCTGCATGTAAGAACGGTTCGGCTATGTTGTTCGTTTCTGCTAAAGTGAGCCAGCTGAACCTGCTTCCTCAAGGTAAACCGGAAGCATTGCGCCGTGCTAAAGCGATGTTGTCTAAAATGGATGAACTGGGATTCGGTAACTGTACTAACACACGTGCTTGTGAAGCCGAATGTCCGAAGAACATTTCTATCAGCAACATTGCTCGCTTGAACCGCGACTTCATCAAAGCTAAACTGAACGATTAAGACAGTATTGTTTTAATTGGAACAAAAATTTGATTAATGACAGAGTCCCCTGCTGGTTTACCGGCGGGGGATTTTTTTATTTTCCGAGGCTTTTTCCTTCCTTTTCCTACTGTTGCTGTGCTTGACATTATGATATATAACACATCTTTTACGGTAGAATAATAAATGTATACTTGACTATATGTCAGAATAATATCTTATATTTGTCGTATGCATAGTTAACCAAAGAAAGAACGTTTAATACTGACTACAATGAAAAAGGAAATTAAGTTTAGTCTTGTTTATCGGGACATGTGGCAGTCGTCCGGTAAGTATCAGCCTCGTGTAGATCAATTGGTACGTATAGCTCCCCTGATTATAGAAATGGGGTGTTTTGCTCGCGTGGAAACCAATGGTGGGGCTTTTGAACAGGTCAATTTGTTGTATGGTGAAAACCCCAACAAAGCCGTTCGTGCTTTCACGAAACCTTTCAGAGAAGCTGGTATTCAAACTCATATGCTCGACCGGGGTCTGAATGCCTTGCGTATGTATCCTGTTCCGGCAGACGTTCGCCGGCTGATGTATAAGGTAAAGCATGCTCAAGGGGTGGATATCACCCGTATCTTCTGCGGGTTGAACGAAACGAGAAATATCATCCCTTCCATAAAATATGCTTTGGAGGCGGGTATGATTCCGCAGGCTACGCTTTGTATTACTTATTCTCCTATTCATACGGTAGAGTATTATGCTCGCATAGCCGATCAGCTGATTGAAGCGGGTGCGCCGGAAATCTGCTTGAAAGATATGGCGGGTATCGGCCGTCCGGGTATGCTGGGCCGTCTGGTAAAAACAATCAAGGAAAAGCATCCAGAAGTGCTGATTCAGTATCATGGGCATAGTGGCCCCGGTTTGTCGATGGCATCCATTCTTGAAGTGTGTGAGAACGGAGCCGATATCATTGATGTGGCGATGGAACCGATGTCGTGGGGAAAAGTACACCCGGATGTAATTTCTGTACAGGCGATGCTGAAAGATAAAGGATTTCAGGTGCCTGATATCAACATGAAGGCTTATATGAAAGCCCGTGCCATGACGCAAGAGTTTATTGACGACTTTTTGGGATACTTTATGGATCCTACCAATAAATACATGTCTTCGTTATTGTTGAAATGTGGATTGCCGGGCGGTATGATGGGTTCTATGATGGCCGATTTGAAAGGTGTTCATTCCGGAATCAATATGATGTTGCGAAGCAAGAATGAACCGGAACTTTCCATCGATGATTTGCTTGTGATGCTTTTTGACGAAGTGGAATATGTATGGCCCAAACTGGGATATCCTCCGTTGGTAACTCCTTTCAGCCAATATGTAAAGAATGTATCGCTGATGAATGTGATGCAGTCGGTCAAAGGTGAAGGTCGCTGGACCATGATTGACAATCATGCATGGGATATGATTTTGGGTAAGAGCGGACGGTTGCCAGGGCCGCTTGCTCCGGAAATTGTAGAGTTGGCCAAATCAAAAGGATATGAATTTGTAGACACGGATCCGCAGTTGAACTACCCCGATGCGCTGGATGAATATCGAAAGGAAATGGACGAGAATGGCTGGGAATATGGAGAGGATGATGAAGAACTCTTTGAACTGGCTATGCACGATCGTCAATACCGTGATTATAAGTCGGGAACCGCGAAGAAGCGTTTCGAAGAAGAACTGCAGCGGGCTAAGGATGCTTCATTGGCCAAGGGTGGTTATACGGAGGAAGAAATCAAGAAGTTGAAACGGGCGAAGGCCGATCCGGTTATTGCTCCTTCCAATGGTCAGGTGCTTTGGGAAGTATCGGTAGAAGGACCGTCAATAGAGCCGTTTATCGGGTGTAAATATCAGCATGATTCTGTGTTGTGTTATCTTTCCACTCCGTGGGGTGAATATGAAAAAGTCTACACCGGATTTACCGGTCGCATTGTGGAAATTTGTGCCAAGCAGGGAGATAAGGTGCGTAAGGGAGATGTGATTGCTTATATTGAGCGCAGTGATATTTTTGCCTGATGTTTTTGTATTGAAAGAATAAAAGAAACCAGTGCCGCTTTATTGGCAGGATAAGAACAGAAGAGGATGCTTCATTGCAATTAATTGTGAAGCATCCTCTTTTTATCATTGCGATTGCTTAGAAAAACACGTATGGTTTCAGTTCTTTTCCGTTTTTGTCTATCGGATATAGTGCCCCTTCTTTCTTCATCTGTTTACACATAGCAAGAATCATTTCTTTGCATTTTCCCGGATACTTGCTGGCGAGTTCGTTGCGTTCTTCGGGGTCTTCCTTCAGATTATAAAGCAAAGCTCCTGGTTTGTCTGGAGTTTCCGGATTATAATAGTACACCAGTTTCCAATCGCCTTGGCGGTATACAGTGAAATAGTTACCGCGATGAGCATGCGGGAAGTGCATCAAGAACGTTTCAGGTCTTTTTTTGTTGACCTTTCCTGTCAGTTGCTTTTTCAGATTGTAACCGTCGATTACATGTCCACGGGGAACTTCACATCCGGCAGCCGACAAAACAGTGGGGTAGATATCCATGATTGTGCCCATTTGTGTTTGTGTGGCTCCACACTCAATCGGTAAGCCTTTCTGGATCTTGTTGTTTTTGTCAGGTTTTGCCCAGCCGGCAATGAAGGGCACCCGGGTGCCACCTTCAAATTCCGTCCCTTTCATACCTTTCAGTGGGGCTGATGAGCCATATCCCCGAGGTTCGCCTACAGGAGCTCCGCTGCCATTGTCACCAAGGAATAGGATAAGTGTGTTTTCTGCAATACCCAATTCGTTGAGGTGGTCCATGATGTCGCCTAAGGATTTATCCATTCCCTCTACTAGAGTAGCAAAAGCAATTTCTTTAGCGCTTCTTCCGGCATTCTGGTAGCGTGACGCAAATCGTTTGTCTACTTGGAAGGGGGTATGTACAGCATAGTGCGACATATACAGATAGAAAGGTCGGTTTTCCTGGCTGGCTTTCGTTATTTCGTTGTTTGCTTCCAGTGTAAGTGCTTCCGTCAGAAAAGTCTGCGTGCCATGATATTTTTCCAAGCCAGGCACAGCTCTTTTCTTGTTCCCTTTGATATGGCCATATCCCCATTCGCCGTAGTAGCTGCCTGGTTCTCCAATACCCGATCCTGCAATATTGACGTCAAATCCCAATCGCTTCGGATCTTCTCCTTCACTGTTTTTGCAGCCGAAATGGGCTTTCCCCACATGAATCGTTTTATAGCCACTTTGTTGGAGCACTTTGGGCAGAGTCGGCATATCCTCTTTCAGTCCTTCCCAGTTCCAGGCTGGAGGTCCGTACGTCTCTCTGTTGTTGGTTTCTGCATTGATCCAGTTGGTCACTCCATGCCGAGTGGCATTTTGTCCGGTCATAAGTGAAGCTCTGGAGGGAGAACTTACACTTTGCGCATAGAATGTGGAAAAGCAGATTCCTTGTGAGGCCAGTCTTTCCATGTTGGGAGTGTGGTACCACTCGTTTAGTGGCTGTTTTACCGGTTTTCCCTGTGCATCTGTAATAAATGGTACAGATGTATCCATGAGCCCCATGTCATCTACAAGGAACACAATAATGTTCGGGCGTTCTTGTGCCATTCCGAAAGCAGAATAGGTCAATCCGCCAAGTAAACACAATTCTTTTAAAGTACGGTTTGTATTCATAGATATTGCTTGTATTTGAGAATAAACGATAATGTTGTAATATCTGTTTTGTTTTAGAACTACAAACATACAAAAATAAATTGTTTGTTTATGTTTTACCATTCTTAATCTTTTTCTTAACATACGGAAAAACTTTTGTAAATTTTAAAAACTATTATGTTTGCTTACAAAAAGATATATATAGCGAAATGATATAGTTGATTTTTCTTTCTTGTTCTGTCATATTGTCAAAAATTCGATGAGGCTCCTTTTACTGTAATAAATCGTAAGAATGAATGTGAATCTGTTGAAAAATTCATTATTCCTAATGTTTTTCAGAAAATTCAATAAAAAGCTTTGGAATTTTTGATATTTTAAATATCTTCGTGCTGTTTTCATCCAAATGATGTTATACAGAGGGAAAATTTATTTAATATTAACAAACAATGTGCTTAGTATGAGAGAAGGTTTTACTTCATGGAGGTTTTATGGAAAAACCATGTGCTTTGCTTTTTATCTGCTTGCATTTCAGTTAGTTGATGTTAAGGCTTCGGAGAATATGTTAGAAGTTCAGCCTGAAGCTTCTTCATCAGTAGAAGGAAAGCAAACCGGTAAAGTGATTATTAAAGGTGTTGTAACAGACCAGTACAAAAACTTACTGACCGGTGTTACTGTGCGTGTAAAAGATAAATTGTTCGGTTGTATTACCGATGTAGACGGCAAGTTCCGTTTGGAATTGCCTAATACAAAGGATAAAATCGTACTCGAGTTTTCTTTTATTGGTATGAAGAAATTGGAAGTTCTTTATAAAGGGCAGGAAGAACTGAAGGTGGTGCTTCATGATGATAATCAGCAGTTGGAAGAAGTAATTGTAACCGGATACCAGCAATTGAAGAAAAATGCTTTTACCGGAAATGCTACGGTAGTAAGCAAGGATGATTTGTTGAAGACAAACAATAAGAATGCCATTGCAGCGTTGCAGGCATTTGAACCCTCTTTCCGTTTAAAAGATCAAGTAGTATGGGGTTCCGACCCGAATAAGATGCCGGAATTTACCGTTCGTGGTGAAGGCAGTTTTGCTACTTCTCGCGGTTTGGATGCTGAAGCAGCTAAACGTACACAACGTACCGGAATGACCGACAACCCGAACTTGCCTATTTTTATTTTGGATGGTTTTGAGGTTAGCGTACAGAAAATCTACGATATGGATATCAACCGTATTGAAAGCATGACTATTTTGAAAGATGCGGCTGCTACTGCTATGTATGGTTCTCGTGCATCAAATGGTGTAATTGTAGTAACCACAGTTCCTCCCAAGCCAGGAGAACTTCGTGTGAACTATAACTTTACGGCTGGAGCCGAATTTCCGGATTTGTCAGACTATAACTTGTGTGACCCGTGGGAAATGCTGGAAGTAGAAAAACTGTCAGGTTTATACACGGCAGAAAGTGGTGATCCTGCTCTTCAAAAGATTAAAGATATTGAGTATAACAATTTGGTGAATGAAGTGCGTCGAGGAGTACGTACCGACTGGTTGGCGCTGCCTTTGCGTAATGCCTTCAACCAAACGCACAGTATGAATATTTCTGGTGGTGTGGAAAGTATCCGATACAGTGCCGACTTGACATACAATACTCACAATGGTGCGATGAAAGGTTCTTTCCGTGATAATTACGGGGTAGGCTTGACATTGGATTACCGTTTGAAGAGCTGGTTGCAGGTGATGAACCAAGTATCCTACAATGTGACTAAATCGGAAGATTCTCCTTATGGAAACTTTGCTACTTATGCAGCGATGAAGCCCTATTGGACTCCATACGACAATCATCATGCATTAGTGGAAATGGTTGATAAACACACGAATCCCTTGTATAAAGCTGAACGCTTGGGAAGTTATAGTGGTCGATCTACATTGAGTGATTTGACTAATAACTTGAGCGTCAATTTGTTCTTCTGTGAAGGATTTTCTTTCAAAGGTCAGTTCTCTGTAACTCGTCAGGATTCAGAAACAGAGACATTTGAAGATCCGAAAGATCCGACCTTCAGAAATTCACCCAGTAAAGAAAAAGGCCGGTTGAATCGGAGTGGCAGTGATTCTTACAACTGGAACTTGAATGCTATGTTCTATTTCAACAAGTCATTCAACAACCACTTCTTCAACGTCACAGCCGGTATTAATGCGCAGAAACAACACTCAACCAGCACCGCTTCGTTGTATCGCGGTTTCCAGTTGAGTAACTTGAATGCACCTACTTATGCAGCCGATCAGCCGGATAAGACATCGGTGAACAATGTAGAAAGCCGTTTGTTTGGTGCCTTGGGTTCTATCAACTACTCTTACAATGACATCTATTTGTTCGACGGTTCGTTCCGTTTCGATGGTTCTTCTAAATTTGGCGACGACAAGCGTTTCGCACCTTTCTGGTCATTGGGTGTGGGCTTGAACATCCACAACTATGAATTCTTGAAAAACAATCCGGTTATTAGCCGTTTGCGTTTGAGAGGTACCTATGGTGTAACGGGTAACGTCAATTTCCCATCGTATGCTGCTATTTCTACTTACCGTACTTCCGATGACTGGTATTTCTCTACTCCGGCCAACACATTGATTGGTTTGGGTAACCCCAACCTGACTTGGGAAAAAACCGGTACATGGGACTTCGGTATGGCGATTGGCTTGTTCAACGACCGTTTCACATTGGAAGCCAACTATTACCGTAAAGAAACCAACGATCAGCTGTCTCAGTTGAATATCCGTACATCTTCTGGTTTCTCCACTTACTACACTAATGCCGGAAGTATCTTGAACAAAGGTTATGAGTTGAAGTTGAATGTCATTCCTTTCCAAAACAGAGATTGGACGGTTGCAATCAATGCTACGATGGCTGCCAACAAGAACCGCATCACGAAGTTGGGACAGGATGCTGAACAGTATAACAAGAACATTCAGGATTTCCACAACGGAAATGCCAATGGGCAGGGTGAAGGATACAATGATTTGATGTATATTCCATTGACCCAATACTATGTAGGTGCCTCTACAACGGCTATTTACGCAGTGCCTTCTTTGGGTATCGACCCGTCTACTGGTAAGGAATTGTTTGTAAAACGCAACGGTCAAGTTACTCATACTTGGGATGCCCGTGACGAAGTAGTCTGTGGTGATACCAGTCCGAAAGCGCAAGGTTCATTCAGTATCAACGTAGGTTGGAGAGGATTTTATGTAAATGCTTCTTTCCTTTATCAATGGGGTGCACAGGAATACAACGAAACCCTGCTGAAGAAAGTAGAAGAGGCTGATATTGAGAATGGTAATGTGGATCGCCGTGTATTGACATCGCGTTGGACACGTCCGGGTGATGTGAAACCTTTCTATGATGTGAAGCAAAAGAAGAATACACAGCCGACTTCCCGTTTTGTGCAGGACAACAACTATCTTGCTTTCAGCGGTCTGTCTTGTGGATACGATTTCAAGCCCGAACTGATTAGTAAATGGCATCTCACTTCGTTGGGCCTTCGTTTCAATGCCAATGACATTTGCCGTTGGTCTACCATCAAGCAGGAAAGAGGAACCAGTTATCCGTATGCGAAGAACTATAGCTTTACTTTGAGTGTAGGATTTTAATAAAAAATAGATTGTTATGAAACTATATACCAAACTTTTATTTTTAAGTTCGCTGTTTTGTCTGGGCGCTTGTTCTTGGCTGGACATTGAACCGGAAGGAGAAGCTACCAGTGATAAATTGTTCTCTACCGGAGACGGAATCCGTTCCGTTATCAGCGGTGTTTACAAGGCGATGACATCTCGTAATCTGTATGGAGTAGAGTTGCAGTTCGGGTTGATAGACTGTGTTTCTCAGCAGTACACTTGGGATTGGAACTATTCTTCGTCCGATGCAAAGAATAAATATCAAGAAGCGAAAGCTTTCAATTATCAGTATGCCGATTTACGTAAGAGTATAGATGCTATTTGGGCTGATGGTTATAATGTAATTGCTAATGCGAATAACCTGATTCAGAATCTTCAGAATACGTCACCGGATATCTTTGCCGGTGGAGAGATGGAACGTAACATGATTTTGGGTGAAGCTTATGCGTGCCGTGGTCTGATGCACTTCGACCTTTGTCGTGCGTTTGCTCCGGCTCCGGTGATGAATGAGACAGGTTTGTATCTACCTTATGTAGATAGCTATCCCAATATTCAGCCGGTAGGTATTGAAGTGAAGCAATTCTTGGAAAAAGTGGTAGCTGATTTGGAAGAAGGTCGTCGCCTGACCGCAGATTTCGACCTCAGTCCGCTGGGACAAAGTATGAGTTCCTCTTTCCATTCTCGTTATGAAGGTCAGTTGGATAACGGAATGGAAGGGTATCAGCAGGAAAATACGATTGATGACTTTTATAAGGGAAGAGGTTTCCGTTTGAGTCATTATGCTATTACAGCCATTTTGGCTCGTGTTTACCAATATATGGGAAATGACGATAAGGCTTTCGAATATGCCGATAAAGTATTGACATTTCAAGCTACAACATTGGATGGCAATAAAAGAGACATGTTCGAAGAAGAAAATTGGTGGGATTTGCAGTCCTCCGATAAGCTTGAGGATCGAAAACACTTGAAGATGCCATCGAATCTGATATTTGCTTTGTATAATGAGGATGCATATGAAGATTATGGGCTTGATTCGTATTTTAAGAAGAAAGTGACCGATAATAACCCTGGACAATGGTTTGTTATTGACTTGAGGGGGCAGGGCTTTTTCAAAAATCCAGAGACAAAAGAAGATGAACGTGATGATCCCCGCTTTAAATTCTTGCTCTTTACACCAGAATACAGCAGTTTTTCTAATGGTAATTATTTTATTTCTGCTAAAGGATTTGGTAGTGAATCTGCAACTATTCGCAAAGATAATGTGAAAATTTTGCCGGTCATACGTACTACTGAGATGCGTTACATCAAAGCAGAAGTGTTTGCTAAGAGAGGACAATACGATGAAGCATATAAATTGCTTAATAAAATTCGTGAAAACAGAGGAATATGGACTCCGTTAACTCAGCAGAATACAATGGAAAAATTCTTGCGTGACATGGTCAATGATGCACAAAGAGAGTATTTGTCCGAAGGTCAGCTGTTCTATTTGTACAAACGTTTGAACTATGATGTTCAGATTGGTGACAAAAAACGAAAGATGGAAAAAGCTGAATATATGTTCCCGTTGCCTGACAATCAGAATATGTAATCCATTAACTTGTTATAGATATGAAAAAACTGTTTTTTATGATAGCTGTCTTGGCTGGAGTTTGTTTGACGGCCTGCAGCGAACAAGATATTGAATCATTTGGAACGAAACGTTTTGTATATTTCCAGAAATTTTGGAAGGATGCACCTGCTCCTGGTACAGAGAAGGCGGATAAAACAGATGTTACTTTCTTCTTTGCGGAAGATGATGATACGCACGTATTCGCTGATTTACAGGTGGTGTTAGCTGGTCGTCCTTTAGAGCAAGATTTACATTTTAAACTGCGAGTAGTGGAAGACATGACAACTGCATTACCTGATGAGTATACGCTGGACGATTTTTATACATTCAAGGCAAAACCTTTGGCAGCGGATGCTACGCAGATTGACGATGTGATTCAAATAAAGATTAATCGCAGTGAACGTTTGGAAACAATGGACGAAGGATATAAACTTACTTTGGAAATAGTTCCGACGGAAGAAGCTTTGGTAGGACAGTATGAGCGTTCAAGAGCTGTGTTATACATTACCAAAGATCCTGTACAACCTTTATGGTGGACTAGAGAAGTTGAAGAAAGTTTATTGGGAACTTATTCTCCCAAGAAGTATAAATTATTCTTGAAAAATGTAGAAGGTGCAGGAACTTTGGACGAGACTTTGATAAAAGAACATCCTGATAGAGCTAGAAAGTTAGTTTTAGATTATAAGAAGTGGCTTGCAAAACAAGCACCTGACGATATTTGGGATGAGGATTTGAATGACTACATTTCTGTAAAAGTATAATGTATAAACAAATTAATGTAATTGGAATATGAAAAGGTTAATATATACTTTATTGGGAGCCGCATTCGTTTTGACTTCCTGTTTTAAAGACGAAGGAAACTATGATTATCATGAACTGAATGCTCCTCATTGGATGGCTGATTATAAGAATAATCCTGCTACTTATGTGGGTAATGCAGGTGGCAAGATTTCTTTTAAAGGTAGTAAGCTTTTTGTGTGGGATGATAATGCAGAAGATCGTTCGTCTAAAGTGCGCTATGAATGGCATTTTAATAATAAATTAGTCAGTGAGGATTTGGATTTTGTCATGTCGGTTGAAGAACTGATGGAAAAGAGTGGTATTAAGGAGTATAATGCCTCTTCTCCATATGTTGGTACATTCAGTGTAGTTGACAAAGAAACGGAAGTATCTTTTATTGCTCGTCTTCAAGTGTGGCTAAATCCTTATTTTGCCCCTTATGATTGGTTTATTTTGGCAGATGATAATGGAAAAACGAATGTAGCTTCTCTAAGAGTACAAGAGAATCCTGAAGTTAATCCTCAAGAATGGTATGAGTTGGAGGATTACGCGTATGAGAAGCACAACAAAGGGGCATCCATTCCCGGTAAACCTTTGTTTATGTCTTGGTCGTTTTCTCCTCATGTGAGTTCTCAAGGTTCTGTTACCGTTATTACAGATCAAGTAGCTTATGAATTGGAAGGAGATGATTTGGAATTTTATGGTGATATGAAAGATTTATTCCTGGATGGAACTCCGGCAGGTTTTCAACCTATTGCTCGAGCTGATATTGACCGTAGTCAGCAGGGTGTACCACCTTGTACATTTTTGCTGAGCAAGGATGGCAAAGTGTATACACGAGTAATGACAGCTAATTATTTAGGTGGTAAATTCTTAAGTGAGCCTTATGAATTGGATAATAAAGAATATGAGATGGCATTTTTTGGTCAAGGACGATATGGATCCACTATTCCTTCTTATGATGCAAAAAACAGACGTGTGGTGATGTCTTGTGTCTGGAGAGAGGAAATTAACCATGGAGGCGGTCAAGGTGATGTGACAAGTGCTTATCGAATCAATATGGTTCCAGTAAAGAAAAATGGAAATTTGACTTTACCGATATATGAAATGCCTGAAAATTCGGAAGTTTTGCGTTTGTCTTCAAGTAGCCATATATCATGGGGAATTCCTTCTACTAGTCAAGTATATACTATTTTTTATACCGACCCTGCAAAGGCTAATACTACTACGATTGCTGATTTCTTGGTAGATAATAGAAGTATGATTGCTTCTAATCCATATAGCGTGAATTATACGAAAATGGATTTTCCGAAGAAATTGACTAAAGATAATATTATTTTGACAAGTGGTAATACAAGAACTGCATCAACATCAATGAATGCGAAGTATCGTACTTATATCTCTGTTGGTAAAAAGTTGTATTATTTTGACCGTAATCGTACACCAATGCAAGGAAATATAACGGCTTCAGGGTATTTCCCAACCAATGAATTTGAATTTCCTTCCAATATCACTTGTTTAAATTATAACTTTTATACTTGTGATAAACTATTTGTAGGTTGTGAAAACGGAGAAATATTCATATACAATGTTACTTATAACGGTAATCCTCAGCTGGAGTTCAAAGGAAAGATGAAGGGAAAAATTATATCTACCAAACAGCCAGGTTTGAGAACCAGCGGAAATGATATGTTTTTGTAACGCTTGATATATCTGTGAAATGAATAAAATGTGAAACAACGTAAGAATGATTGATGCACGTATTTTACCTGCATCAATCATTTCCTATGTTACAACTATACTTTTTTTACCTTAAACAGTAATATGGAATTTCCTATTGTAAAATTAGAACACTTGTCGCACCGCTACAGCATTCAGTGGGCGATAAAGGATATTGACTTTGAAATTACAAAGCCGGGTATTTATGGCCTTCTTGGGTCTAATGGGGCTGGTAAGTCTACCACGATGAACATCATGTGTGGGGTGTTGAAGCAAACGGAAGGGGATGTATATATCCAAGGATATAGCATGAGCAAGGATCCGGTAGAAGCCAAGCGCCGTATCGGCTTTCTTCCTCAAACTCCGCCTTTGCATCCAGATCTGACAGTGACGGAATACTTAACCTATTGTGCCGGATTGCGTTATGTGCCCAAAGATAAAGTGGCAAAAGCAGTAGATGAAGTGTTGGAGCGTTGTCATTTGGAACACTTCCGTCATCGGTTGATTCACAATCTTTCGGGCGGTTATCAACAACGGGTTGGTATTGCGCAGGCTATCATTCATAATCCAGATTTGGTTGTGTTTGATGAGCCCACTAACGGTTTGGACCCGAATCAGATTTTGGATGTGCGTCATTTGATAAAAGACATCGCAGAGGAGCGTACTGTCATTCTTTCTACCCACATCCTTTCGGAGGTACAGGCTATCTGTGACTACATTCACATGATTGAGCAGGGCCGACTGGTATTTGCCGGAACTGTGGAAGAATTCGACAATTATATTGTTCCCGACTCCCTTTTTGTCAGCTTGATGGCCATGCCTTCAGTTGAAGATTTGCGCAGAGTGCCAGGGGTATTGGGGGTAGAAGAACTGGGCGGACCTAATTATCGAATTAAGTTCAGCGATTATCAGGAAGTTACCAATCGCCTGGTAGAAGTTAGTGTAGCAAGAAACTGGTATCTCACGGAAATGTATCTGGAAAAGAGTTCCATGAATGCCGTCTTTGCTGAGTTGTCTAAGAAGAAATAATAAAAAAGAAATTCCTATGAAGATTATACTGAAAATAGCTAAAGCAGAACTCCAGGTTTTGTTTTACTCTCCGATAGCTTGGCTTATTTTGATTCTGTTTACGTTTCAAACCAGTATGGAGTTTGTTGGACTCCTCGATGGTTTGGTGCGCAGCAAGGCAATGGGTTATGAACTCACAGCCGTTACCAATCGTATCTTTGGTGGTTGGGAAGGTATATTCGTGACAGTGCAGGGAAGCCTGTATTTGTATATACCTCTGCTGACTATGAATCTCATGAGCCGTGAGTTCAGTTCCGGTTCAATCAAATTGCTATATTCATCTCCTGTTACCAACTCAGAGATTATTCTGGGTAAATATGTAGCCATGCTGGTCTATTCATTGGTTTTGATGGGTATTCTTTGTGTTTATGTGATTTATGGAGCCTGTACGATTGCAGAATTTGACTATCCAACTATCTTCACGGGGATGTTGGGTTTGTTCCTGCTCACAGCCACCTATTCAGCCATTGGCTTGTTCATGTCTACACTGACTTCGTATCAGGTAGTGGCAGCTATTGGAACACTGACCATGCTGACCGTATTGAATTATGTAAATAGCTGGTGGCAAGATGTGGAGTTTGTTCGCGACTTGACCTACTGGTTGGCACTGCCGGGACGGTCAATGGAGTTTGTCCGTGGTATGCTATGCACTGAAAATGTGATTTATTTCTTGATGGTAATTGGTCTGTTTGTGAGTATGTCTATTCTCAAACTGCAGAATAGCCGCCAAAAAAGAACTTGCACCCAGGTATGGGGACAATACATTGCTATTTGGGCCATTGCTTTGGGAGTAGGTTATATCTCTTCCCGTCCGGCCATGAAGAAATACTATGATGCTACTCCATTGAAGAGCAACACCATTACACCGCATAGTCAGGACATCGTTTCGCAGATGAAGGGTGATGTAAAAATCACGACGTACGTGAACCTGCTCGACCGCTATTTCTGGATTGGTATGCCGGAACGTATCAACGAGGATTTGAAACTCTTTGAGCAATACCTGCGCTTCAAGCCTGATATTCAGATGGAATATGTGTATTATTACGATAAGGCCAATAACCCGGACTTTGACAATCGTTTCCCGAATTTGACATTGGATGAAAAGTTCAAGAAGATGATTGATATCAACAATTACGATCCCAAGCGTTTCCTCAAGCCGGGTGAATTGGATGTAGATTTATCGGCCGAAGAAAATCGTTTTGTTCGTATGATTGAATACAATGGAAAGAAGACTTTCCTGCGTGTCTTTGATGACAATATGATTTTCCCTACGGAAGCCGAGATTTCTGCAGCGTTCAAACGTTTGGTGATGAAATTGCCGAAAGTTGGCTTCTTGTCGGGACATGATGAACGTCCGACAGACAACTATGGTGAACGTTCCTATAGCATGTTTGCCCAGATGCGTACTTTCCGTCATTCGCTGATTAATCAAGGGTTTGATTATACCACAGTCACTTTGGATAAGGATATTCCGGAAGATGTAGATATCTTGGTGATTGCAGAAATGAAGAAGTCGCTTACGGATGAAGAACAGGCTCGTTTGAATAAATACATCGAACGTGGCGGCAACCTCCTGATTGCCGGTGAACCGAAACGTCAGGAATGGATGAACCCCATCGTTGCTCCTTTGGGTGTGCGCTTTATGGAAGGTTGCCTGGTACAACCCACAGTGGAATATCCAGCCGATTTGCTTTTGACGAAACCCACCAAAGAAGCAGGACAGCTCTCTTATTGGTTCAATACCTTGCAATCTTACGGCTATGGAGTGACGATGCCAAGTGTGACAGGTATCGAATGTGTCGAGGATAAGGGATTCACTGTTACTCCGCTTTTTGCAACAGACTCTGTAGGTTCTTGGAATGAACTGACTACAACCGATTTTGTAGACGGCAAGGTCGTGATGGAAGCAGAAAAGGGTGAAGTGCAGCAGTCTTATCCTACAGCGGTAGCTCTTTCTCGTAAAGTGGGTGAAAAAGAGCAGAAAATTGTGGTGCTGGGTGATGCCGACTGTATCAGTAACGGCGAACTGACCCGTACCCGTGCAGGACTTCCTTCTTTTAATTATTATTTGATTGTAGGAAGTTTCTACTGGATGTCTGATGATGAAGCGCCGGTTGATGTCCGTCGTCCGTCGTCTACAGACACACAAATCAGTCTGACCGAAGCAAGCTATCAGGCTACCCGTGTCCTTTGCATGTGGGTATGGCCGATTTTAATGTTGCTGACTGCCATTGTTATTTGGTTACGTCGCCGCGGTAGATAATCATTCTCTAAAAAACAATGCGATGGCTTTTATTATAGATAAACAGACACTGAACGACCTGAAGATATTCGGGAAAATGAAGGGAAGCTCCATTTACGGGTTGTTTAATATGACCCGTACCCGCGGAGGTTCTGTGATATTGGAAGAAATGTTTCGCTACCCGTTATCCGATGTTGACAAAATCAACAACCGTACGGCTATCATTCGTTTCTTCATGGAGAAGCAGGTATCATTCCCATTCCGAAATGACTGGTTTGATACCATAGAACATTATTTGAGCAACACCGATGAACGCACTCGTCTTCATTTATCGGGTTATACTCTCCGCTGGCGGATGCGGAACCTGATCGGGGCTGATATGGTATACCAGCAGCTGCATAAGGGAGCACTGGCTTCTATTGCTTTACTGAATGCTGCATCCGATTTTATCCGGCAGTTGGGTAGTATTGACGAAGGCTATAAAGAAGAGTCTCAGGCGTTGATGACACTTGTCAATGATCCGCTCTTTGCATGGGTTAAGGATGAACGCGGTGTTCGAAAACTATCTTATGCCAAGATGGTGAAATATGATGCAGTCTTTCGCTACGAAGGTATTGAGTTGTTTCGCAAAATTCTGCGTTTGCTCTACAATTTAGATGTGTATATTACGGTGGCCAGTGTAGCACGCAAGCAGGGGTATACTTTTGCCAAAGCCTTTGCTCCGGGAGATAACCTGCTGAAAATGGAAGGTATGTATCATCCGTTGCTGAAGAATCCGGTGCCCAACTCCCTTTCGGTGGATGCCGACCATAATCTGGTTTTTCTTACGGGAGCCAATATGGCGGGAAAATCTACTTTTATGAAAACATTCGGAGTGGTGGTGTATTTAGCACATATGGGATTCCCCGTTCCTGCCAAATCGATGGAATTCAGCGTGCAGAACGGTATGTGTACCACAATCAATCTGCCCGATAACATGAGTCTGGGGTATAGTCACTTCTATGCTGAGGTGCAACGGCTGAAGAAAGTGTCGGAACAGGTAGGACGCATCGGTAATTTGATTATCGTTTTCGACGAACTGTTCCGCGGTACCAACGTAAAAGATGCTCACGAAGCTACAGTGGAGGTGATGAAGGCATTTGCAGAAAAGCGCAATTGCATCTTTATGATTTCCACTCATATCATTGAAGCAGGAGCTGATTTGAAGAAAGTATGCGATAATATTCGGTATGTATATCTGCCCACTGTGATGCAGGCCGACGGTAAGCCGAAATACACGTACACGCTGACCGAAGGCATTACCGACGACCGTCATGGTATGATGATTGTGAGAAACGAGCATATTATTGACATCTTGAATTCGAAATTATGAGTTTTATAGTAGATAAACAGACCCTGGAAGACTTAAATCTTTTGGGTAAATATAAGAGCAATTCCATTTACCATGCCTTCGATAAAACCACCACAAGAGGGGGAGAGCAGGTGATGGAAGAGATGTTCCGGCATCCATTGACGGATGCTGGTGAAATCAATCGCCGCAGTTCCATTTTCCAATCGTTTATGGAAAAGCCGTGTGATTTTCCGTTTACGCCTGCTCAAATTGACTCGGTGGAATACTATATGTCCACTCCTGCTTATGCCAATCGCGGAGTGAATATGTTGCGTATGTTTCATCGCAAAGCCATGATCTACATTGCGGCCAACCGCATGTACGAACTGCTGGTAGAAGGTCTTGCCAACATGGTGGAACTGTTTATGGTTTTGCGCGACTTCTGTAATGAACTGAAAGCCGACCATCCTGCCTATGTACCGGTGTGTGAGGAAGTGGAGCAAATCCTCTCTTCTCCTGCTTTTGCGTGGATGAAGCAAGCCAGAGGACAGAAGTTTTTCTCCTTTTGGCAGCTGGAGAGGTACCATTATCTGCTGCATGTGGAAGGTAATGCCCAATTGGAACGTCTGTTCCGTATCATTTATGAATTGGATGTGTACATTGCCGTAGCCAAAGTAGCCAACGAACGTCGCTTCACTTGCGCCCATGCCGAAACAGCCAAGGATGAATCTTCTCACCGGATTAATCTGGTACAAGTTTTCCATCCCTCGGTTCGTGGGGCAAAGGCCAACAGTGTGTGTATCGACAGTGAGAAGAATGTCCTTTTTCTTACGGGAGCCAATATGGCGGGAAAATCTACTTTTATGAAATCCTTTGGTGTAGCAGTCTATCTGGCTCATATGGGCTTTCCGGTTCCGGCAGAGCGGATGGAATTTACTGTACGTGATGGCTTGTATACTTCTATCAATGTGTCCGATAACATGAGCAAGGGCTACAGTCACTTCTATGCAGAAGTCAAACGGGTGAAGTTCATTGCTGAGGAAGTGGCTACCCATAAGAATCTGGTTGTCATTTTCGATGAATTGTTTAAGGGGACTAACGTGAAAGATGCCTACGATGCCACTGTAGCAGTTGTGAAAGCTTTTTCCGGCCATCATAATTGTGCCTACATCATTTCCACTCACATTCTTGAAGCAGGCCAAACCCTGATGAAGGAATGTGACAATTTCAAATATGTGTATTTCCCTACCATTATGGATGGAAGCGTGCCGAGATATACCTACCAGTTGACCGAGGGCATTACAGGCGACCGTCATGGTATGATGATTATCCGTAATGAAAAAATTATAGATATTATTCGTGGAAATAAATAAGGGTATTTCACGTGAAACACTGCTAAATAGATAAAAAGTGAAGGGTATGTCTGCAAGGCATGCCCTTTACTTTTTAACACGTGTTTTGTTAGTTATCCATATTTTTCTATTATCTTTGTCACGCCTAACAAGGTAAACCTTGAAAGACCTTAACAAAATGATAAATTTGATACAACTATAAAAAACATATAAGCCTATGGTGTAACATTGAAGAGCACATTTCGAGGATAGGTCAGTGATGATACAACCTCCCTCCATAATCCCCTCATTTTCTCAGTTTTTTCTAAAAAACAAATTTGAGAATTATACAGCAAAAACATAATAAAAAATTATTAATAAATTAGTTAACCTCAGATGTATGAAAAGTAATCATTCATGGAACTATGCTGGTTTTAGACAGTATTTTAGAGCTAAGTTCCCTCTAACATCAAGAATGAGTTTGATACTCTTGTTCGCTGCTTCATCGTCCGTTTCGGCCAACGATGGTAGTGCAGTGCGTGCTAATGACGTATTGTTACCTTCTATCAGCCAACAGGCTAATGTCAGTGTAAAAGGAACAGTCAAAGATGCTTCAGGAGAACCGTTGATTGGTGTAAGTATCTTGGTAAAAGGTACTACTAATGGTACAGTGACTGATATTGATGGAAATTTTAATTTAAATGCCCCTAAAGGTGCAGTGCTTGAAATCAGTTACGTTGGTTATGTGACACAGACCATCTCTGTTACAGGATCTTCAATCAATGTGGTATTGAAAGAAGACAGTGAACAGTTGGATGAAGTTGTTGTAACTGCTTTGGGTATTAAGCGTGCAGAAAAAGCTCTTTCTTATAATGTGCAAAAAGTAGACCAGGATGAATTGGTGCGTGTAAAAGATGCTAACTTTGTCAACTCATTGAATGGTAAGATTGCCGGTGTGAGCATTAACAGAAGTGCTACAGGTGTGGGTGGTGCTACCCGTGTCGTAATGCGTGGTGCTAAATCTATTGAAGGAGATAACAATGCATTGTATGTAGTAGATGGTATTCCTTTGTTTAATACTAATATGGGTGCTACCGATAGTGGTATTATGGGTGAAGGATCTGCCGGAACGGAAGGTATTGCAGATTTTAACCCTGAAGACATCGAATCAATTTCTGTATTGAGCGGTCCGTCTGCTGCTGCTTTGTATGGTAGTAGTGCTGCCAATGGTGTGATTTTGATTACTACTAAAAAAGGTAAGGAAGGAAAAGTACAGATTTCAGTTTCTTCTTCTACTGAATTCAGCAAAGCCTATATGACTCCTGAATTCCAAACTACTTATGGTAATGTAAAGGGATCATACGAAAGCTGGGGTGAAAAATTGGCAACTCCGTCTAGCTACGATCCGAAAGATGACTTCTTCAATACCGGTACCAATTTCATTAACTCTGTGACATTGACTACAGGTACAAAGAGCAATCAGACTTTTGCTTCTATTTCATCTACTAACTCTGCAGGTATTGTTCCTAATAATGAATATAATCGTCTGAACTTTACGATTCGCAATACGTCTACTTTCTGGAATGACCGTTTACAGTTGGACTTGGGTGCTTCTTATATTAAACAGGATGATACGAATATGGTGTCTCAAGGTTTGTATTGGAACCCAGTTGTAGCAGCTTACTTGTTCCCAAGAGGCGAAAATTTTGAAGACGTGAAGACTTTCGAACGTTTTGATGATTCACGTAAACTTCCTGTGCAATACTGGCCTGTATCGGATGCTGTTTATGCTCCGCAAAACCCCTATTGGACAGCTCACCGTAATGTGTCAAAGAATACGAAGCATCGTTATATGTTTAATGCTGGTGCTACTTTCAAGATCACAGATTGGATGAATATTGCTGCTCGTTATCGTATGGATAATTCTTATGTAGATTTCGAACGCAAAATTTATGCATCTTCCGATCAGGTATTTGCTGAAGGTAAAAAAGGTTTCTTTGGTTACAGCAATTTCAGTGATCATCAAGAATATGCAGATGCTATGTTGAATATCAACAAAACAATTCAGGATTTCAGCGTGTCTGCTAACTTGGGTTGGAGTTATTCTAACTATGGATCATTGACTCGCGGTTATAAAGGTCCTTTGAAAGGTGTTCCCAACAAATTTGCTGCTTCTAACATTGATCCGGCTAATGGTCGTATTTCAGAAACAGGTGGTGACACTCACGTGCGCAATCATGCCGCATTTGCTAATGCTGAAGTAGGATGGAGAAGTATGTTGTATTTGACATTGACAGGTCGTTTGGATTGGAACTCTCGTTTGGTGAATACCGATGAAAATCCGTTCTTCTATCCTTCAGTAGGTTTGTCTGCTATCGTTTCTGAGATGGTGAAATTGCCTGAGTTTATTTCTTATTTGAAAGTACGTGGTTCTTATACTCAGGTAGGTGCTCCTATTTCTCGTTCTGGTTTGACTCCGGGCACTGTAACAACTCCGATAGTAGGTGGTACTTTGAAACCTACCGGTATTTATCCGTTTACTGATTTCAAACCTGAAAAGACAAACTCTTATGAATTTGGTTTGGCTGTTCGTTTGTGGAAGAAATTTAATGCAGAAGTAACTTATTACAAATCAAATACATTCAATCAGACTTTCCAGGGTACTTTGCCTGAATCTACAGGTTATACTTCTATTTATCTGCAGGCTGGTAATGTAGAAAACCGTGGTTGGGAAGCTTCTTTCAATTATTCAGATAAGTTTAAATGTGGTTTGGCTATTTCTTCTACATTGACATTCTCTAAGAATATCAATGAAATAAAGGAAATGGTAAGCAACTATCACACCGATTTGATGGATGAACCTATTAATATTCCGGAAGTGATGAAGGATAAGGGTCGTACAATTTTGAAAGTAGGTGGTAGCATCCACGATATTTATGCAACTCGTTTCTTTAAAAAAGACGGTCAGGGCTTTGTGGATGTCAGCACAGATGGTAAATTTGAAATGGAAGACGGTGATCCGGTTTACTTAGGTAAAGTAGCTCCTAAATTCAATATGGGTTGGAACAACACTCTTTCTTACAAAGGATTGGGTTTGAGTTTCTTGATTAATGGTCGTTTCGGTGGTGTAGTAACTTCTTCTACTGAAGCTATTATGGACCGTTTCGGTGTGTCTAAACGCAGTGCTGATGCGCGTGATTTGGGCGGAGCTTTGTTCCCCGGTCAGGGTAGAGTAGATGCAAAGGCATACTATCAGATGATTGGTACGGGTAACTACCAGACTTCAGGTTACTATCTGTATAGCGCAACCAACATCCGTTTGCAGGAACTGACATTGAGCTATACGATGCCTAACAAATGGTTTGGTAATATCTTGAAAGATGTAACATTGTCTTTCATCGCCAACAATCCGTTGATGATTTATTGTGAAGCTCCGTTCGATCCTGAATTGACTCCTTCTACTGCAACCTTCGGACAAGGTAATGATTATTTTATGCAACCAAGTGTTCGTAGCTTTGGTTTCGGTGTGAAATTTAAACTGTAAAATCTATTATGAAAAGTATGAATCGATATAAATTGTTTGCCATCGCTTTTGGCTTAATTGCAATGACATCGTGTGATTTTGAAGAGATTAATACTAATCCTTTTGAAATGACAGATGAAGAAGGTTTGATGGATGGCTATGCTATCGGTGGCTTGGTAACTTCTATGGAAAAATCAGTTTTCCCTACGGGTACTCAAGCTGATGATACCGATCCTGTGAATCAATACCAACTTGCTTATAACCTTTCTGCTGATGCTTGGAGCGGTTACATGGGTATAAATAATACATTTGAAGGTGGAAACTGTCACTTAAACTATGTTATGGTAGATGGATGGCTTTCTTCTACTTTCCGCAACTCTTATACAAACCTGTTGGATTCTTGGAAGAAACTGACTGCTTATGCAAAACAATATGATGCTCCTGAAATTGCAGCTTTGGCTCAATTGTTGAAAATTTCAGGTTGGCATAAGGTGTTGGAAAGTTTTGGTCCTATTCCTTATTCTCAAGCAGGTTCCGGTGAAATCAATGTGCCCTATGATTCTGAAAAAGATGTTTATAAAGGCATGTTGAAAGACCTGGAAGATGCTGTTACTACATTGACTCCGATGGCTAAGGCCGGTGTTAAGGTACTGGGTGATTATGATTTAGTATACGAAGGAAATACTACTAAGTGGGTGAAATATGCTAATTCGCTGATGCTTCGTTTGGCTATGCGTTTGCGTGAAGCTCGTGATCCTGAAATGCAACAATGGTCTAAAGAGTATGCAAAGAAGGCTGTAACTCATGAAATCGGTGTTATGAGTGATGTAATGGATGCAGCTGGTGCTGGAACAGGTGCAGGTGTTTCTTTGCGTAACCCGATGTTCTGGATTTCAGAGAACTATAACGATGCTCGTGTAGGTACTACTATTTTATCTTATCTTACAGGTTATAATGATCCTCGCTTGAGCGCTTATTGTTTGCCTGTACATTCAGAATGTACTGCAGGTGTTAAGGCTTTTGATGGTAAAAAATATCAGGGAGTGCCTATGGGACATCCATTCACTCGTTCTGATGAAAAAACTGAAGATAAGGCTGCTTATTATTACTATTCAAAGCCTAATTTACAAGCTAGTACTACTCTTTATTGGATGCGTACTTCTGAAGTATTGTTCTTACGTGCTGAGGCTGCTTTGTTCTGGGGTGGTGAATTTGGTAATGCTGAATCTTTATATAAAGAAGGTATAGCTATGTCATTTGCAGAAAATGGGGTACAGGGTAATGTAGATACATATGTGAATTCTAACAAGGTGCCGGCGGCTACAGTCAATGATGCTCCGAAATATGGCTTTTCTTGTGTAGCTCCTTGCCAAACAACTGCTAAGTTCTCGGGTTCAAATGAGTCTAAGTTAGAAAAGATTATGATTCAAAAATATATTGCGATGTATCCGAATGGTCAAGAAGCTTGGACTGAATTCCGTCGTACAGGTTATCCTAAATTGAATTCGATAGTTCCTGGAGGTAATCATAATACTTCCAATATCTCAAATGAACGTGGTATCCGCCGTATGATTTATCCGGTAAGCTTTAAAAATACAGATGCTACAAAAGAATTATATAACGATGCAGTTCAGAAATTAGGTGGTCCTGATAAGGAATCTACCGATTTGATTTGGGCTAAGCAGAATTAATGAGAAAACATTTAAATCTTAATTAGCAAATATGAAAACATTAAAGAAATTATTATATCTTCTACCTGTAGCGGGAATGATGGCAGTATCTTCTTGTACGGACGTGGAGAATATTGAAGTTGAACATATCGGTGGATACAATACATCGAATGATGAAAAGAGTGAGGCATATTACGCTGAGCTTAGAAATTATAAACAAAAGGCGGTTAATTATGGTCGTCCGGTAGCTTTTGGTTGGTTCTCAAACTGGTCTCCTTCAGGTCCTTATCGCCGTGGTTATCTGACATCTTTGCCAGATAGTATGGATATAGTTTCTATGTGGAGTGGTGCTCCTAGTCGATTTGATATTACACCTGACCAAAAGAAAGATAAAGAGTTTGTTCAGAAAGTGAAAGGAACTAAACTGCTTGAGGTTACCCTTTTGTCTTATTTGGGAAAAGGAAGAACTCCGGAATCTGTTTATGCTCCTATTGATAAACAAGCCGATGAAGAAGGATGGTCAAAGCAAAAACGTGAAGAAGCTAAGAAAAAAGCTCGTTGGGAATACTGGGGATTCGATGGCAATTTTGAAAGTCAGAGCCATTATGATGCTCTGAGCCGTTTTGCAAAAGCTCTATGTGATTCATTAGTTGCCAATGATTGGGATGGTTATGATATTGACTGGGAAATTGGTTCTGGTGTTTTTGATATGGATGGAACTTTGGATCGTAACCACCATTTGGTTCATTTGGTTAAAGAAATGAATAAATATATTGGACCTAAAAGTGATCCAGATGGTAAGGGACATCGTCTGATATGTATTGATGGAAATTATGGTTCGCTTGTTTCTCCTTTGGATGGTTATGTAGATTATTGGATTATGCAGAGTTATGGTTCAGTACCAAATTTGAATTATGTAGATGATCCTCATAAGTATATTTCAACCGAAAATTTTGAATCTTATGCAGCAAATGGTGGAACATTGCTAGGACAAGCTCGAAATATGCCCAATAAAGGATATAAGGGAGGTGTAGGTGCTTATCGTGTTGATAATGACTATGATAATACTCCTGATTACAAGTGGATGCGTCAAGCTATTCGGATTAATCAGGAAGTGTTCAACAAGTGGAAAGAGCAGCAAGATAAAATTGAGCAAGACAACAAATGATGTGTTGAATGTATTAAATTGATTCTTTTATGAGAAAAAAATATTTATATGGAATAATGACTTGTATGGCATTTCTATGTGGTGCCTGCAATGATAGTGAAGGAGACTTGCTTGAACCAAAAGTTTACTTTGAAAGCAAGGAAATGAAGATTGATGTTGAAGATGAAGCGTCAGAAATGACCTTTGATTTAACGTCCCGTCTTTCTACTATGGCTTCTTCGGAGGTAAATGTAACGTATTCAATCGCAGATGCTAGTGTGGTGGATGCATATAACAAGCAATACAAAACTGAATACAAGGTGTTCAATCCAGAAGACGTAGAGTTGAGTAGTACAACCTCTGTGATTCCTACTGGAAAATTGTATGCAGATAACGTTAAGATGAAAATCAAGAATTTGGATGCTTTGGAAGTAGGTAAACCTTTTATTTTACCAGTTCGTGTTCAGTCATCTATTGAAACGTTACCTGGAACAAGCATTGCTTACTTTTTCATTAATAAGCCTTTGAAAATTACTAAAGCAGCTCACTTTACTAGTAGTTATATCCATGTACAGTTCCCTCAAGGTACTTTCTTTAAGTCATTTACTTATGAGGCGTTGATTTATCCTACAACTATGTATGATAATCATACAATTATGGGTACTGAAGGAGTAATGATTTTCCGTATTGGAGACCCGACGGGTGGAACTCCAGCTGGATGTTTGGAAGCTGCAGGTCGTCAAAAATACAATGCAACAGATAAATTGCAGGCTAATCGTTGGTATCATGTTGCGCTGACTTATGACCAACCTTCAGGAAAGACTGCTATTTATGTAAATGGCGAAGTGAAAGCTTCTTCTCAGTGGGGTATTGAAGGCTTCGATCCCAATGCAGATGTTGGCTTCAATATTGGTATGCTTCCTAATTTCCCGTGGGGAAGTCGTCCATTTGGTGGCTATATGAGTGAAGTTCGTCTTTGGAGTGTTGCTCGTACTCATAATCAGCTTAAACAAAATATGTTTATGGTAGATCCAAAATCAGAAGGTTTGGAACTGTATTATAAACTTGATGGTACAGAAAAGCAGCAAAGCATGAAGATTCATGATGCTACAGGTAAAATTGTAGGTGAAACTAGAGGTATTCGAATTTCACCTTTGGATAAGCCAATTGAAGTCAAATAAAATTTCTATTATATTATAGAATAAATTTTTAGAATTTATTATTCATTAGCCCGAAGCTTACTTGTTGAGCTTCGGGCTTTTTCTTGATTTAATTTTGTAAAATTATCCTATTGCTGTATATATTGTTGTATAGGATATATAAAATAATAAGTTTTACTTAAATTTGGATTGAAAAATATTTACTGCCTATAAAATTAATTATCTATCTTATTGGCTATATTAAATAGTGTTTCTATATTTGCATGATAATTCTTAAATAAGCTATGAAATAGAAAATAAACTAGAAATATGAAAAACAGTCTATTGGAACACTTATAGTTCATTGTCTATTTGCAATAGGCGTATATGAAAAACAAAGAAAATTTTTATTTTAAATATTAAATCTAATGAAAACAAATCTGAATCACAAAAGCTTCTGCTTGCTATTTAGCTTGTTCTTAACGGCAGGTGGTGGGGGCTTGTATGCATCCGACTTTCATTCTGTTAGTCTAGTGCAAGACAATGAAATCAGTGTTTCCGGAACTGTTAAGGATTCCAAAGGAGAACCGCTGATTGGTGTAAGTGTATTGGTTAAGGGTACTACAAATGGTACTGTGACCGACATGGATGGTCGTTTTACATTAAAGGCACCTTCGGGAGCTGTTCTTGAATTCTCTTACATTGGGTATGTTTCTCAATCAGTTACAGTTACCAATGCCAATGCATTAAACGTCATCTTGAAAGAAGATACACAAGCTTTGGATGAAGTTGTTGTAACTGCATTGGGTATTAAAAGAGCAGAAAAAGCGCTGACTTACAACGTACAACAGGTGAAAGGTGATGAGTTGACTGCAGTGAAAAGCTCTAACTTCATGAGTTCGTTGGCTGGTAAAGCTGCTGGTGTGCAGATCAACAACAGTTCTGCCGGTCCGGGTAGTGGCGTAAAGGTTGTGATGCGTGGTGCAAAGTCTATCAGCCAGAACAACAATGCGCTGTATGTGATTGATGGTATTCCAATGTACAATGTCAATACTTCCAGCAGTGGCGATTCTATGAGTTCTCGTGGTAGTACAGAATCTATTGCCGATATCAACCCGGATGATATCGAGAGTATGTCACTCTTGACTGGTCCTTCCGCTGCCGCTCTTTATGGTTATGAAGGTGCCAATGGTGTGGTTTTGATTACTACTAAAAAAGGTAAAGCTGGCAAGACAAGCTTGAGCTATGGCTTGAGTGCTACTTTCAGTAACCCTTTAATGATGCCCGAATTCCAGAATACATATGGAAACTTGGCTGGTGAAACTCAAAGCTGGGGTGGCCATACAAACTATCGTTTTGAGCCGGATGGTTTCTTTAATACAGGTTCAAACATTACTAACTCGGTATCTCTTTCTACAGGTAATGATAAGAGCCAAAGCTATTTTTCTATAGCTACAACTAATGCCGCCGGTATTTTACCCAACAACGATTACGATCGTTATAACTTTACATTCCGTAATACGGTAAATTTCTTGAATGATCGCTTTACATTGGATACCAGTGCCAACTATATCATTCAAAATGACAAGAACATGATTTCTCAAGGTTCGTATATGTCTCCGCTTCCAGCATTGTATTTGTTCCCACGTGGTGAAAACTTCGATGATGTGGCTACGTATGAGCATTTCGATCCGTTGACAGGTGCTACTACTCAGTATTGGCCTTATGGTCAAATGGGTCTTGACCAGCAGAACCCTTACTGGACTATGCACCGTATGGACCGTGAAACAGAAAGAAGACGTTATAAACTGGCTGCAAGTCTGCAATATAAGATAATGGAAGGTTTGAGCTTGCAAGGTCGTGTCAGCATTGATAATACCGAAACGCTCTTTACTGAAAAATTCCATGCTGGTACTTTGTCTGTATTCTCAGGACCGAAGGGCCATTATAAAGAAGATACTCGTCTTGATCGTCAGACTTATGCCGACGTGATGGCTAACTTCAACAAGACATTCGGTGATTTCAACATCGTTGCCAATTTGGGTGCTTCTATTAAGGATACTCGCATGAAATCAAGTATCATCACCGGTAACTTGGAACATGTGACTAATCACTTTACTATCGAGAACCTGTCTCGTACCAATAACTATAAGGTGGAAGCTGACGGTTTGAAACGTCAGACTCAGTCTGTATTTGCCAATGCAGAAATTGGTTGGAGAAGCTTCCTTTATTTGAGTCTTACCGGACGTTCAGACTGGGATTCTGCGTTTGCTTTCTCTGATAGAGGTACGAAGCCTTTCTTCTATCCTTCTGTAGGTCTTTCTGGTATTTTGAGTGAAGTAATCAAATTGCCTGATTGGTTTACTTTCTTGAAGGCTCGCGTTTCTTATACGTCTGTAGGTAACTCTTACGATCCGTATATGACAAAGATTCGTTATGAATATGACCCGCAAAATCATTCTTATAAGGTGATGTCTCACTATCCGAACTCTGATCTGAAGCCGGAAAAGACAAACTCATTCGAAGCTGGTTTGAATATGCGTTTCTTTGACAACTCGTTGAACTTTGACATTACTTATTATACTTCTGATACAAAGAATCAGACTTTCTATGCTCCTCTGCCTGCAAGTTCTGGTTTCAAAGATGTGGCTATACAAGCAGGTAGTGTACAGAATCAGGGTATCGAAATGGCTTTGGGCTACAACAACGAATGGAAAGGTTTTGGCTGGAGCTCTAATCTGACGTTTACTTACAACAAGAATAAGATTAAATCATTGGCCAATGGTGTGACGAACCCTTATACCGGTGAACCGATTGAAATGACTTTCGTTGAGAAAGCCCGTCTGGGTAGCGGTAATGCTCCTACATTGCGTCTGGTAGAAGGTGGTTCTATGGGTGATATTTATACAAACCGTGATTTCAAACGTGATAACAACGGATATATCAGCCAAGACCCGAAAACAGGTTTGCCTACTATTATTGAAACTGACTATAGAAAGATTGGATCTGTACTCCCGAAAGTTAATATGGGTTGGAGAAACTCGTTTACATATAAAGGCTTCCGCTTGAATGTGTTGCTTAGCGGACGCTTCGGCGGTAATGTTGTTTCTGGTACTCAAGCTTTCCTCGACCGCTTTGGTGTGTCTAAATACAGTGCTCAATTGCGTGATGCTGGCGGTGTAGTTATCAATGGTAGAACGATTGCTGCTAAAGATTACCTCAATATTATAGCTGCAGGTTCTGGTGAAAGTGATTTCTATGTGTATGATGCTACCAACATCCGTTTGCAGGAAGTGAGCTTGGAATATACTATTTCAAGAAAGAAACTGCGTAATGTAGCTGATGTGACTTTGGGATTAATCGGAAATAACCTGGCTATGATTTATTGCAAGGCTCCGTTTGATCCGGAACAGGTGGCTTCTTCTACTAGTACATTCTATACGGGAGTGGACTATTTTATGATGCCCAGCTTGAGAAACATTGGTTTCAGTCTTAAAGTACAATTCTAAAAATGAAGCAAATCATGAGAAAAATCAATATAACTAAAACGATAGGCGCAGCAACGCTTGTATCAGCAATGTTCTGTGCTTCGTGTACAGGCAACTTTGAGGATTTGAATACACACCCCACGGATGCCTATGATGATCAGATGACCGAAATTGAGAAAGTAGGTTCTGTTTTTCCTGCCATGACTTATCTGCTGAATCCTCAACAGGAAAACAATAGCCAGATGACGGATCAGATGGTGGGATCACAATATGGTGGTTATTTTACATGTACTAATAAATGGAACGGTACCAATTTCGGTTCTTTCAATCCGCAACTCAACTGGGTGGATACTCCGTTCAAGGATTTGTTTACCGATTTCTACCCTAACTTCCTTAAAGTAAAAGACCAAACGGGTGGTAAGGGCTTGATTTATGCATGGGCCTCTATTATCCGTGTAGGGGTGATGCTTCGCGTGGCCGATACGTATGGTCCGATTCCTTATTCAAAGATGGGTCAGGGTGAGTTTGCTGTGGCTTATGATGATTTACAATCGTTGTATCACCAGATGATGGATGACTTGACAAGCGCTGTGGAAGTTTTGGCGGGTGCTTCTGGTTCGTCTGATGCTTACAAGGAGTATGATGCGATGTATCAGGGTGATTTCAGTAAGTGGGTAAAATATGCCAACTCATTGAAATTACGTATGGCTGTACGTATTGCTAAGGTAGATACAGATTATGCTAAACAGAAAATGGAAGAAGCAATCAAAGGGGGCGTGATTGAGTCCAACAGCGATAATGCACTTCTTTCTACTACAAACAACCCGTTCCGTAAAGCTGCACAAGAGTGGGGTGACCTGACTGTAAATGCATCTATTGCTTCGTACATGAAGGCATATAATGACCCTCGTATTTCTAAGTATATGACTCAGTCAAGACAGGGATATTGTGGGGCACGTATGGGTGTGAACAAAGATAGCTATAAAGCTGAATATGGTCAAGCTGGAAAATATGGTTCGGATGCCAATTATTCAAAACCTGCGTTTGAACAAAATTCTCCGATGCCAGTGTTCTATGCTGCTGAAACTTACTTCCTGATGGCTGAAGCTGCTTTGGAAGGATGGATTGCAGGTGGTGAAGCTGCTGCGAAGAATTTTTATGAACAAGGTATCAAGACCTCTATGGAACAGTATGGTGTAAGTATCGGTGACTATCTGTCAAGTACAGCTAAGCCTAAAGGTCATACAGATGCTATTCATTCTGCCGATGACTATCCATTGAAAGAGGAAGCAGCTTGTGTGGCTTGGGACAATGGTGCCAATAAATTGCAGAAGATTATCACTCAGAAATGGATTGCCAACTACCCGAATGGCTTTGAAGCATGGAATGACTTCCGCCGTACTGGTTATCCGGAAATGATTCCTCCTAAAGATAATTTGAGTTCAGATGGTTATATTGGTCGAATTGACAATAAGCGTATGGTTCGCCGTCTACCTTATCCGTCAAGTGAAAAGACCAGCAACTCTGCCAATGTAGAAGCTGCCATCTCTACGATGTTGGATGGTCCTGATAAGGGTTCTACTGATCTTTGGTGGGCTAAGAAGAATTAATGAGTATTTACTTTTAAGAAACGTAAAAAATGAAAAAATTAAAAAATATAGGATTTGCATTGGCTGCCGCTTTGTTTGTAGGCTGTACTGACGTGGAGTCTATCAATGATGTGGATTTGAACGGCACCATTAAAGGTGATGATTATTATGCAGCTTTGCGTGAATGGAAACAGACTCCGGGTTTGCCACAGGTGTTTGTGTGGTTCGACAGCTGGACAGGTACTACTCCTACCGGTGAAACAAGTTTGCGTGGTCTTCCTGACTCTGTAACGATTGCTTCCAACTGGGGCGGTCATCCGAAATTTGAGTTGACTCCGGAAAGAAGATACGATATGGAATATGTACAGCGCGTAAAGGGTACGAAGGTGGTTGTGACTTTGTTCTCTCAGAACATCGGTGATGACCTTCCTGATAAGGAGATTTATCATACGGCTGGTACTAGCCGCGATCCGGAAAAAGTGCGCCCGGCGATTAAGGAATACGCCAAGGATTTGTATTATGCTTGTCTGGAATGTGGCTATGATGGTTACGACTGGGACTATGAACCTCAGGGAGGTATGGGTAACGGACAGTTATGGACGAACCCTGTGCAACGTACCATTTTTGTAGAAGAACTTTCTTATTGGTTCGGACATGGAGCTATGGACCCCAATCGTGATCGTGGTGACCGTCCGATGCCCGAAAAGCGGATGCTGTTCCTTATTGATGGAGAAATTGGTGTGCGTGAAGGTATGGACCCCGAATGGCTTTCGTATTATGTAGACTATTTTGTGCTGCAGGCTTATGGAGGTATGTCGAACTGGCGAATGACTGGCTTGTTTGCTGATATGGACAAATGGATTCAAGAAGGTAAAATAACACCGGATGAGATTGTTCGCCGCACCATTGCAACTGAAAACTTTGAATCGTATGCAAGTACAGGTGGTGGTTTCCTCACTACAATGGCCAACTATATTTACCGTGGCACCTATAATATAAATGGTGAGAAAGTGAATATTGACCAGCAGATTGGCGGTTGCGGTCTTTACCGTTGCGGTTTCGACTACAATCAAGCTAAAGGGGATTACGATGGTTCTCCTGAATATTATTTCTTGCGTCGAGGAATTACAACTCTTTACAGCATTTACTATGATCGCTTGAAGGGTATCAATGAAGACAAATAAGAGTAATAAATGATAGAATGAATCTTATAAGAAGAAAAACTATGAAATATATTTATTTATCAACTTTGATGTTTGCATTGTCGGCATTGCTGTTTACAGGATGTGATAATGCAGATTATAAAGCAAATGGTAACAGTTTGTATCTGTCTGATGCTGCCGGTACAAGCAAGTCTTCGACCGTTACTTTGACTGAGAATGGAGTAGACATTAATGTAGTGATTCGTCTGGCTAATAAAATGGCGGAAGATGTGGAAGTAGAAGTGGGATATGCTCCTGAACTTGTAGCTGCATTTAATGAGAATAATGGTACTGAATATGAAGCTATTCCTGCTGACAAATTGCCGCAGGGAATGACTGCTACTATTCCTGCTGGAGAAATTAGTACGATATTTCAACTTCATATCGATAATTTTGCAACGAACGGTGTGACTTATGTTGTGCCTTTCTCATTGGGAAATGTAGTGAAAGGCAGTGTAGAGAAATCGAGCGCAATGAGCCATTTTTTCTATGTTTTATCTAAGCCCTTGAATGTTTCGGTTCCTGTAATGCAGCCATATGGTTATAATGAAAAGGTAGAATCCGATCCAGATAAGAAATGGGGTGCTGCTGTAGATACATATACGTTGGAAGCTTGGGTGCGGATGAGTAATTTTGACGTTAACAACCAGGCAATTTTCAATGTTCAGGCAAATAATGAATTGTATGTTCGTTTTGGTGATGCGAATGGTCCTTATAACTATTTGCAGGTAAAAGCTCACGGTGACGGTGGTACAGATACTGATAGAGACTGGAATCCGAACCAGTGGTACCACGTAGCTATTGTATACAATGGCAGTGAATTGATTATCTATCGTGATGGCAAACGTATTGCAGGTAAACAAGTACCAGCTCCTAAGGGAGGTATGGTGATTGATGGTCTGCAGATGGTATCTAGTGGTAGCATGTATTTTACTGCAGAATGTGCAATGAGCCAGGTTCGTCTGTGGAACTATGCTCGCTCGGAAGCTGAAATCCAAAACAATATGTATTATGAAGTAAATCCGAAGAACGCGAATCTGATTGGTCTGTGGCCGTTGGATGAAGGTAAAGGTAAAATCTTTAAGGATGCTACTGGTCAGGGAAGAGATATGGAAGCTCAGAGAGACATTATCTTAAGATGGGAACATAATGTTACTTTTGGTAAGAAGGAATAATACTTTATTTCAAAAGCTAGATTGAATAATGTATTTTTTTGCAGGAGTCGTTTTGCGGCTCCTGCTTTTTTTTGTAGTACCTCTCATGGAGTAGCAAGTTAGCACTTATAAAGCGGCACTTTAGGGTTCGTAAAGC
>SAMEA103957796__coassemble_487_pt1 | contig 92041 bp, 70 predicted proteins | sample SAMEA103957796__metabat2_high_PE_024 | metagenome-assembled genome bin SAMEA103957796 (sample SAMEA103957796) | gut metagenome | biome: gut; material: feces | host: Canis lupus familiaris | collected 2014 | reverse complement strand
TTAACAATAGATAAGCGGGGCGATCTTTGTGAGTAAAACGGAGCTGATATAAAGCTGCTTGGTGCGAAGGAGCGTATTTTACTTCAATTTGTTCTTCATCTAAGAACACTTCATAATAATATGGTTTGATAATTTCCTGATCGTAGCTATAGTTCACGACTGATTCTTTTAATTCTCCTTGATGCGGACTCAAATTGAAAGCAGAACTACCTCGATGACTGGTAATTATAAGAGGTAGTCCATGTAGTAAATCTCCTGTATAATCACTTCGTTCAGGATACACTCGTAACATGCTGTTTGGAAGATGAACTGTAGGATAAGTGGGAACTAGTAGGTGACTGATATTTCCCATGTAAGGGTTGACATAATCAACAGGGGTGAGATTAGGTTCCTGTTTTGTGTTTTCTGTACATGCAGTGAACAAAAACATAAACGCGACCCATAAAAGGCATACATGTTTCATGATAAATTATTTTTTAATTATTGGTTTAATTTTATTTACCTATTGGCGGAATTAAATTAGGGTTCACTAAATAAATCCATTCATTCTTCTCCTCATATTGCACATGGTTGCCCAAAATAGCCACCAGTAGCAATAGTATTGTGGATTTGCTGCAATCTGAGGGATTTTTCCAAAAGAAGACAAAGAAGTCCCATCAAGAACTTCTTCAAATTCTTGGCAAAGAAGCAGACTGCAATCCATGTCTGGGCTGTTTCCTTCAGTTTGGCTCTTATATTGTTTGCCCTGTAGCCACGTTTGGCCGTTCCGAACGTGGCTTCTACGCCGTTGCGCTCACCTGAGGCTTTATGCCTTAGCTTTTCTTCTTCCGGATTTGGATCCTTCTTTGGTCGTCCCAATGGCGGACAATGACATACAATGCCCAATTTCTTGAGCAGCTTACGATTTTCCTTGTTCAGGTATATCTTGTCTGCCTGAACCTCCTGTGGATAGTATCCAAAACGCTCCTTGTAAGTCATGATTTGAAGCATCAGGTCTGAACCTTCGTTGTAGGCATCCCAACTGAGATGGTCAATGTAGGTAAAACCGTTCACCACACTGACGCCGATTTTGGCACCATACTCAGTCTTGCGACCGGCCTTGCCTCTGACTATCGGACGCACATGAGGCTGGAAGATGCTGACAATGCGGTCAAGACAGGAGCAGACATCATGGTCGAACATGTATTTCTGTTGTTCATATGCTTTACGGATTGCCGAGAAATTGGACAGGTCCCTATGGTTGAGACAAGACAGGACATCAGTTCCAAGCCTGCCTAAAAGATTGATAAATCCCTGAACGTCTTTGAACAACAAGTGAAGCAGCAACTTTTTGGTTTCGCGTATGAGTTTCCTTCCTTTATGCTTCTTCTTGGTATATCTGACAAAGCATGAACGTGCTTCACCCCGGCAGCTCCTTGGCCTTGTGATACCGGCTTTTGAACTGACCTTCTGGGCAAGGCGCTCAATCTCTCTGCTTGAATCCTCCAGAATATTGATGTCCGTAGGATATCTCATTTCAGCATCTGTACATGTCGCATCAACCTTCATCTTACCCTTATGGGTTACCGGAGAAGATTCTAAAGGATGACTGTTCCCGGAGATTCCGGAATCACTCTTGTCTGAATGCTCGGATTCAGACGTACCGGACTTTTTGATGCAATCCTTGTGCATGGAAAGCATGATGTCATTGAAGAACTTGTCATCAATTCGTTTGCGTAGCGTCACGAACAGTTCCGGGCTGAAGATGGGAGCTTCCCGGAAATACTTCAGGCCAACAAGATACTGCATATAGGGATTCTCCTGAATGCTGACGATAGTCACTTCATCACTGCAACATAGGATATGCTTGATGATCATCGCGCCAATGACCATGCGGGCAGGCTTGTTGCACGCACCACGGCTCTGGTTCGAGAGTCTCTTGTTGTATTCTGCTTCAATATGCTTCCAGTCAAGTGCATCGGCAAGCTTAACCCACCGGTTCTCCTTGGACAGATTCTCCAACGGATAGCTACCTGTTCCTGAAAACATATCGTTTATGTTTCTATTATTGGCTTGCATCGGGAATGATTTAACACTCAAAATTACAAAAATCCAGTGATATAGACAAAGATTTCTCGCATCAGTTTATTGATTTTCAATGCTTACGCATTTATTTAGTGAACCCTACTTAATCTATAAATGATTATTTAGTAGTAATCACCAATTCGCAACCTTTTTTCAATTGATCATGAGTTACAAAGTATCTGTTAATAGATTTTCCATCACAGGAAATATCTGTTATTTTTTTCCCATTTCCATTTTTAATTACTGTGAATGTTTTGTTACCTAATTGGAATTCAACCTTATCAAATATAGGAACTGTAACAATATATTCTGGATCAGCAGGAGAATACGTATATAAACCAATTGCATTGAACACATACCAAGAAGACATTTCGCCCGCATCGTCCATACCGGCATAAGCCAATTTATGAGCACCCATATCATAATAGTGATTCATCAGACTATCAAGTATACATTGAGACTTTTCCTGTTTATTAATAAAATAATAGGTATATGGTATACTGTGTCCTGGTTGGTTTCCATGACAATAATTACCAATGAATCCTGTAAGATTGTGAGCTTCGTATCCTCTCCAAGGTTCAGAAAACAACGAATCGAGCTTTAGTTCTACTGCTTCTTTACTGGGATAAAGTTTAATCATTCCTTCAGGATCATGAGGTGCAAAAAAAAGAGCATTCCATGCATTTGCTTCACGATACATATATTGATAATAAGGATAGTACGGATCGAAATCTTTAATCCAACTTCCATCGTCAATTTTGCCTCTCCAAAATCCTGTTGACGAGTCAAACAAAGTCTTATAGTTTTCAGAACGTTTCATCATTAACTCGTAATTGTACTCATCACCTAGTTCCTTAGCAACAAGTCCTACCGCATAATCATCATATGCATACTCTTGAGTCTTAGTTACAGCTCCCTTATACTCATCCCAAGTTGGAACATTCACAGTATCTTTTTCTGCAATCCACCCACGTTCCATATATTCATCCAAATAAGGACGACCTCCTCTACCAGGTACAGTAGCATTTTTCAATATGAGCTTATAGGCACGCTGTAAGTCGAAATTACGTAATCCACGTAGCCAAGAACCTGAAATAAAGGTAGAAGCATGGTCACCATGAAAGAATGTAGGCATGTAACCATCTCGCTTTTCACCCTTATCAATAATAGACTTTATGATGTCAGTTGTCACCTCAGGAGATATCATACCTAGTAGCACAAGTTTGTTACGATAATCATCCCAAAACGAAGGATCTGTATAATAGTGGAAACCATTATTCACCACCTTGCCCAATGCATCTGTATACTCATAATTTACATCACTACGCAGAGCTGGCCATTTAAAAGCATGGAAAAAAGTTGTGTAAAACAAATTCTTCTCGCGCGCAGTACCGCCCGTAACCTTAATCTTGGACAATAATTTCTCCCAAGTAGAATCAGCCTCACTCACTACCTGCAAAAAGTTTTTACCGTGCATTTCAGCCTCCAAATTCATTTTCGCATTTTCTATACTTACAAAAGAAAAGCCGATTTGCACTTCCAAAGGAGTTAAACCTTTACTGTTGGAAAAACGTACCACAGCAACTTCATGTTTATCATCCTTTACAGTTTCTACTTTATCAATAGTATGGTCAGTTTTTGCATAGAAATATATTTTTCCTTCACCTGACTGAAAACCCACGAAAGTATTATCATCGGACTTTTCAATATGACACTCATGTACATGGTTATTTGAGCGACGAATATCGACTAACAGTGACTTTTCATCATCCTTAGAGAAGGTATACTTATGATAAGCACATCGCAAAGTTGTGGTCAATTCCGCATTAATGTTGTAACGCTCCAGATAAACCTGATAGTATCCCGGCCGTGCAGATTCATTCTTATGACTGAAACCTGAACAAAAATTACTTGGAACGATATCACCTACAACAGGCAACATTGGCACATGTAATAGATTCCAATGCCCCTTTGCTGTATGTGCGAAACCATAAATAACAGAGTCCTCATATTGATAACCTGACCCACTACGGAATTGAGTCACCGGAGTAAGTTGTACCATCGAATTAGGTAAAGTAGCGCCCGGATACGTTTCTGCTCCCCATGTCCGCGGTTTAATTTTACGTACATATCCTAAATCTTCTGGATCCCACAATGTTGCAGTACCTAAAAATGGATTCACATATCCCGTGAGTTTTTGGGGAGTTTGTTCACATCCTACGAAGATTATTAACGCACAGAAAAGAAAAAAATATCTAGAATATCTCATTTAAATATCTTTTAAATAATAAAAAACAACATGATAACCTAATAAAAAAAATGTGTCGAAATTCAACTACGCCTTGAACCTCGACACATTTCTTTATACTGTTTACTTCATATTCTTCTCGAAGAGAACTTTAGCTTCAATCAAGGTACATCCGCTAGTCTGTGTAGTCAAATGATTATTACCACTATTATTCGTTGCCCAATTAGTATTGTACAACAAATCAAGTTTATTGGCACCTTTTCTCCACAAAGTCTCTGCATTGTTATTGAAGAATGTGATAAACTTCTTCTTGTATATCGGATCCAAATTTGGTTCCATAATCAGTTGAACATAGTAACGCATGAAAATACCTTTAAACAAGCCACCATCACCATCACCTTCATCTCGAAGCAAATTATTTCCGGTGTCAATCATACTGCTATTACTAATGCCAAAATTAGCAGCCTTTCGAGCATCCTTCAAGTAAGAGTCGTTTCCTGTAATTTTATACAACTCGTAAGCAGCGCCCAAAAAAGTACCCTGGTTATATGATAAAGAAAGCGCTTTTACTTCTCCTGTTTCACCATTAACATTATCATATACAGCACCAGTAGCAGGATTAAATAAATGTTCACGTTCCCAAGTATAAATTTTTACAGCCCAGTCCAAATCTTCCTGATTTCCACTGATGCGATAAAGTCGAGCAGCAATCAATGCAGCTGGTCCGTTGGAGCATGCATTTTTACTCCAAAGTTTGTCATGCGTCCAAGCAATGCCACCACCTGCTAAATCATTCCATCCCGTCTTAATTTCATTCCACATTTCTTGAGACGTCTGCAGATACTTATTATCGTTTGTAACCTCATATAAACGAATCATTGTTAGAGCAATCCACTCCATATCATCGTAGAAGTTATTCCAATAACCACCGCCATTCTTTGCCTTGATTCCCGCATACCATTTTTCAAACAGATCACTATACATGTTATCTCCAGTACGTTTATAGGCATCTATCATAACATCCATAGCGTGCGCCTGTGGCCAGTAGTGAAAGTCTTTGATAGAACCATCATTCCCATAATTGAAATAATTTTCCTCTGAATTCCAGAAGCGATCTATCAATGTAACAGAACTACTATCAGCCGCAGCTTCCCAATCTATTTTATAAAGCCCCTTATCGTACATATATTCATCTTTTATCTCACACGACTGAAGTACAAAAAGAAGTATGGATAAATTAAGTAATAATGTCTTCATAATCTCTTCTTAAATTAGTTAGCCAATTCCACCTTATGAGTATAATTCTCAACATTAAAAATTACGCTAATTTTAGTAATAGCGCCTGGATTATAACCATCTGCCGCACCATCGAACTCATTGTTCAATTTCCACTTCTGATCCCACTGATTGTTGGGGGTTTCCATTATATAAAAATATGGATCATCAGGAGTTGCAGCTCCAGGGTTAGAGTCTGTAGTAGTTCTGGTTCCCCAATACTGAATACTACCATCCGCATACGTCATTAAAAACTTATAACGTTGGTCGCGGCCCCAACCCTCCTGCTTGAATTCGATTACATCTTGGCCACAGAAAATACCGTTTCCAGCATAAGGCAATTCAAAAAGAGCATCACCACTCGGACAGAAATAAAATTCCATCTTACTTACCTCTCTTATGGTAACGGATGCTATTGAGAAGTCCAATTCAATACGATAAATACCGGTTTTTTCAACAGTTGTTTCACCTTTCCCCTCCATGATTCGGCTACCATCAATATAAAATTCCTTAGCTCCTTCTGCTGCTCTATCCACTAACTTGTAAGTCTTACCACCTTCTAATTTTGTAAAGATTTCAAACTTGTCTTTTTCGGGAGAAGCACAGGCTACAGCCTTACTAGCATCCATGCCACCTTCCGTTGCACTTCCTGTAAGATAAATTTGTGCGGGAATTTCTTCGAAACCTAATAGACGAGTTATTGTCAACTTTTTACTTTCCTTGGCAATAACTGAATTTAAACCTCTGGAAGCCACTACAGTCCAAATTAAAGTACCAGTTTCACCACTTGCTAAACCTGCAAATTCACCAACCTTGTTCAAGGTTTTATGGCTAATAGTAGCATAACTTAAAGAACCGCCATTATCAGAAAGAACCTTATAAATGGGTTTAGAGAAATCTCCTCCTTCTTTGTCAAACACCACTTCATAAAGCGGAGAACCACTATCTTCCGCCTTGGCAGCTTCCCATTCAAAAAACAAGCTGGCACTGGCTGACGACTGCAAGACTACTTCCTTACCATCTGTGGGTTCATACAATTGATTAACAGAAGAAACATTTGAGTCCTTATATTCCATATCTTCTGTACAAGATGTAGCAAAAAGAAATGCCGAAAAAAGAGTTATTGTTGAAAGTATTGTTTTCATTGTTCTTAATTTTTAAATGTTTGATACACATTAATTTCCATATCCCGGATTGTTAGGAGCCAAATTTGGATTTAAATTGATCTCACTAATAGGAACAGCCCAGAGATAATCTCTTGCTTCCTCAAATTTGCGAGTGTCAAGCTTATTCTCATCCACAAAACTTGCACCACGCACTTTACCTGATAAATACTGGCTACCGGCTTTCCAGCGTTTGATGTCAAACCAACGCAAGCCTTCCATCGCCATTTCTACACGACGCTCATCACGAATAATCTGTCGCATATCTTCCTTACTTTTTCCAACAGGAAAATCCAAAGCTGCATTTGCGGTAAATCCAGCACGTTCACGAATACGACGAATAGTCTTGTTCCAAACTTCTTCAGTCATTCCACTGGTTTCATGTACAGCTTCTGCATACATCAACAAAATATCAGCATAGCGCATAGTAATGATGTTCATGCCTGAATTCTGATCACCAGGAGCCTGTGGATTATAGTATTTACGAGTAAAATAACCGGTAGACGTACTATTTCCACCACCTTCATAAGCATCTGTTCCCGAGCCTGGACGAATATTGATAACTGCATCTTTGCTACCATCATCCACATTAGCACTCCAATCATAGCCATCATAAATTATAGTGGCAGTAAGACGCGGATCTCGATTATCATAAGGATAAGCAGGATTATAATCAGTTCCTGATTCTGTAATCGTTTTACCACTAAGCATCAAATAAGTATCAACCAATGACTGCTGCGGTACACGGTTAGCTGTGCGAGCTCCTTTGGACAAAGGTATCATATCAATCATTTCTCCCCATGTTATCAAATTGGGTACATACGAACGATCCATGATGACCTCTTGATTATATTCATTGGCTTCATCAAAAAGTCCTGCATAACTAGGAAATAGATCATAAGTTCCGTATTCTCCTTGCTTATTCATCAGATTGTCGCAATAAAGCATCACATTATTCCAATCACTATCCATCAAATAGACACGTGCCTGCAAAGCACATACGGCACCTTTGGTAATTTTACCTCTTTCTTCGTCAGGCAGCTGATTACGGGTAGGAAGCACATCCTTGATATCTTCCAATTCCTGATGAATAAAATCGACAATAACTTCACGTTCAGTACGACTTGCTTTCTGTGATTCTTCCAACGTGACATCTTTTGTAAAGAATGGTACTGCACCATAAAGATTTGTCAATCTAAAATAAAGACTCGCACGAATAAATCGTATCTCGGCAATCATGCGTGCTTTGACAGACGAATTCATATTTGGCACAAGGTCCACCTTTTCTAGGAATACATGACAAGTCTTAATTCCGGCATAAAGATCCTTCCATTCATTCTTGAAGATATCGAGCGATGGAGTAGCCATACCTTTACGAATGGCACGTTGATCATCTACACTGCGACCATCGTAAGCATTATCACTCAGACTTTCATCGCTCCACATACGACCTGCATTGTACAATTGGCTGTAAGCCATATTAACCACATACTGAGCTTTTGCAGATGATGTCCAATAGGAGTTATCTGTAAATTTGTTCGTCGGTGCGTTCTCCATATCATTGCAGCCACTAAGCAGCAGAACAGCTAAACCGGCAAAAGCAATATATTTTTTTAATTTCATTTTTTCTCTGTTATTTAAAATTCAATATCTATACCAAAACCATAATAACGAAGCGTTGGGTAGTTTCTACCAGAATTTGCTCCACTATTACTCATCCTTGAGTCGAACTCTGAAGATTCCGGATCAATGAACGAGTTATTACTAAAAGTTAACAGGTTTTGTCCATTGACATAGATACGTGCTTTTTCCATACCTACTTTACGACTCCATGATTTTGGGAGAGTATAACCAATCTGTAAATTTTTCAAACGCAGATATTTTCCATCAAGCAAGAACAAATCGGAACCTTGACCGTTACCATAGTTATTTCTATTAGATGTTGAACCTGGTGCAGTCAATCTCGGCCAACGTGCATCTGTATTTGTTGGAGTCCAGAAATCCAATTGGTGCTTAAAGATGTTATAGCAATAGTTACCGTGGAATGGCTCTATCAATTCACCACGAAGCATCATGTCTCGTTTGCCCACGCCCTGCCAAAACATACTAAAATCAAAACCTTTCCATTGTACATTGTAATTGAATCCAAATGTTAGACGAGGAAAGGCATTACCTAAGATAAACTTATCTTTAGAATCAATAATGCCATCTTCATTGCGGTCTACAAACTTTACGTCACCAGGTTGTACCTTTCCGCCTACAGGTATTGCTGATGCCTCAATCTCTTCCCAACTTTGGAAGAAACCAGCCATCTTATAACCATAATACGATTCTAACGGACAGCCCTCACGAGTAATGCGACTCAATTCTTCAATTTGAGAAATACGTTCGAAGCCGGGGAATTTAAGTACTTCATTCCACGAATCACCAACATTTAAAGTAAAGTTATGGTTAAAATCTCCTGTTTTCAAACGATAATTGATAGAAAGGTCCCAACCTTGGTTCTGCATTTCTCCAATATTATCCATCGCCATATCCGCACCGAAAACCGAAGGTACAAGGGGTTTCATCAAAATATCACTTGTACGTTTATAGAAATAGTCGAATGTTACATTCAATGTGTTATTTAAAAATGAAGCATCTATACCCACATTAAAGGTTTTAGTCTTTTCCCAAGTCAGATTATCCTTTCCAAGTTTAAAACCTGCACCCGAAACTGCATTATTATTATAAGCATAAGAGTTATTATGCAGTTCATAAACCGTAAATCGGTCGTAAGTACCAATTGACTGGTTACCTAAAATACCGAATGAAGTCCGTAATTTCAAATCACCTATACGATCCTTGTAGAACTGCATAAAGTTTTCCTCACTCAAACGCCAGCCCAGTGAAACAGATGGGAAAAATCCCCAACGATAGTCTTTATGGAACTTGGAAGAAGCATCATAACGGAAGCTAAACTCTGTATAGTACTTATCAGCATAAGTATAACCCAGACGACCTAAGAGAGAAGTCAGACTAGTACGATTGGATTCATCGATAAATGTCTTACCTGTAATATTACCTAATGTTCCGTTAGTAATATCCGTCCCTATGCCCAAATCGGGATCAACACCTTTCTTTTCAATTTCGTTACTGGACGAAGTGAAGGACTCATTTGTTGCTCCAAAAAGACCGCTAATAGAATGTTTACCGAAAGTCTTATTGTAATCCAATAATAACTGACTGTTTATAAGATAAGCGGTATGATTCCAGTTACTCGTTCTAAAGTCTGTATCCTTGACAGGACGAGGTTCTGAAACTTCTTCGCTAAGATAATAAGGAACACCCATCCGTCGTGTAGAACGAAGATCGTTTATCACATCTGCACCAAGCACACCTCTCAATTTCAGACCATCGATAATTTGAAATTCTGCATTAACATTAGCATTCAAATAATTGTTACGGTACTTATTATGACCACCGGATTCCAATACTCCTAATGGATTAAATTCGCTCAAAACATCATTCAACAAATATCTGCCGTCATCCGATTTCATCTTATAATAGTAATAAGTAGGCACACGCGAGGCATCGATTTCAAGACTACTACCAGTTGTACTAACACTGTTATTACGAGTATAAGCTAATATAGCGTTCAATTTAAAACGACCTACTTCAGTGCTGACATTGGTACGGAAGTTATAACGCTGCACTCCAAAATCACTATTCCCTACATAGTTACTTTCCTGATCATAGTAACCCATAGATACCATGTAAGTAGTCTTATCACTACCTCCTGATACACTTAAATTGTAATTCTGCTGTAAAGCTGTACGGACTATCTGATCAAAAAACCAACTTTCCTCATTTTGGTGAGCAGCCAAGTCACGAATCTGATCGGGTGTAAATAAAGGAGATTCACCTGCATTAGTGGCCGCCAAGTTACGCATGGTTGCATTTTGGTAACCTTTTAACGGAGAGAATAAGATATCAGGATTCTGCCATCCCACCATACCACTTAAGCGTACAGTTGCGCGTTGGTTTTTACGTCCTTTCTTCGTAGTGACCAAAACTACACCATTCGAAGAACGTGAACCATAAATAGCTGCTGTACCTGCATCCTTCAAAATAGAGATATTTTCAATGTCACTTGGATTCAATTTATCAAAACTACCGCCATCAGCTACCAATCCATCTATAACAAATAGGGGACTGTTATCATTTACAGTACTAATACCGCGAATATTAAAATTTGTCTTACGGTCATTCGGGTTGCTACTACGTTGCTGAATTACAACATTAGGAGCAGCTCCCTGCAAGGCATCTGTCATATTTGCTACTGGACGATCTTCAATCATAGAAGATTTAATTTGGTCTACAGCACCAACTGCACTTTTACGAGTTGTTGTACCATAACCAATAACAATTACTTCATCCAAAACCTTGTTATCCTCTTTTAAGACGACATTCAATCTCTTTTGATTTTTAACAGCTATTTCCTGTGATGCATAACCCACATAAGAAAAGACCAGAATATCCTTGGCACCACATACAATAGAAAAGTTTCCATCTACATCTGTAATGGTACCCACACCCTCTCTTCCTTTTACAGTTACACTTACTCCAATAAGACATTCGCCTGAGGCATCCTTAACAGAACCTTTCACATTAGAATTGTTTTGCTGAACCATAGCAATATTCTCCGTATGTGCATAAAGCGCAGGAGCCTGAGACAACATTGTCACAGCAGGCAAGGCAAAAAGCCAGAACTTGTAGTTCTGGCCTATTCGAGCCAACAATGATTTTTCTTTGTTCTCTTGTTTTTTTTTCATACTCTTTAAGATTAAACAATTATGTTACAAACCACAATCAAATAAAGGGAAAGAGAATCAATGATACACTGATACAGAATTGAATAACACTGAAAACCTACTCTTTATTTAAATGTTCTTTGCAGCCAATACATTATTTCGGTGTTTACAAACTATTCAGCAAATCTACTTTACCCTCGTTCACCAACTTCAGAATCAATTCTCCAAACAGGGTATTTTGCCAAGCAAACCATTCACGTGTAAAATGCTCTGGATTGTCCTTGTGGAAAGATTCGTGCATGAAACCAGTTCCTGCATCTGTATCCATCAACATTTTAATACATTCCTTAATTTCATCATCATTCTGGCTAGTAAAAGCCTTCATCATAATGCTCATAGGCCACACCATATCGTAACCAATATGCGGACCACCAATTCCTTCTCCAGCCTTTCCTTTAAAGAAATAAGGGTTGCTTTCACTCCATACAAATTTTCGTGTATTTTGATAGATAGGATCATTAATGTCTACATCACCCAAATACGGCATAGCAAGCAAACTAGGCACATTTGCATCATCCATTAATAAATGATTTCCAAATCCATCTACCTCAAACGCATAAATGGTTCCGAATTCTGGATGATTATATGTAGCATATTTTTTTAAGGCAGTTTCAACTTCAGCAGCCAAATCAATACATTCCTGAGCTAAACTCGCATCCTTATTCACATCCGACAAAATCTCAGCAGCTTTTCTAAGAGATGAAACAGCAAAGAAATTGGAAGGTACTAGGTATTGTAACGTAGTAGCATCATCCGACGGACGAAACGCTGACACAATCAGTCCTACAGGATTGACGGGTGCTCCCAAACCATCATTATTCAATGTATCAAGAGCCCGTTCTGTCTTTCTTTGGAAACGATAAGGACCTACACCATCCTTACGTTGCTGCTCCTTAAAAGTTTTGAGAATAGCATTGATAGCCTTCATCCATTCACCATCAAATATGCTGCTATCACCTGTTACTTTCCAGTAATGATATGCCAAACGAAGTGGATAACAAAGTGAATCTATTTCCCACTTACGTTCATGCAATTCGGGTTTCATATCAGTCATATCACTCATCCAATTACCACCGGTAGAACCATCATTATATGCATTAGCATACGGATCTATATTAATGCAAAGAAATTGGCGTCGAATTACACCCTCAAGCATCTCTCTTAAATGAGAATCACTATTAGCCAACTGAACATACGGCCATACTTGAGCTCCCGAATCTCTCAACCACATTGCATGAATATCTCCAGTATAAACAAATGTATCAGGCTTTCCATTCAACAAACGAAAATGCACTGTAGTATCAAGTGTATTTGGGAAACAATTCTCGAACATCCAAGCTAGTTTTGGATTGGTAAGCAACTGCTTAATACGAGCTATTTCGTGTTCTACAGCTTTGGAAGTGAAAAGACGATTAGCTTTCTTTGGACGTTTACTCTTATAAACTGCTGACATCTGAGCATTATTCACGACATATGTGTTATCCACTCTCAATGTAGAAGTTTCAGCCTTAGCATAACCCTGCATACACAGCAACGCTAAAGCAAATAAGGTCACATTTCTCTTTTTCATATGGTATTATTTGGTTTATAAAAGTTTGTTTTTATCAATAAACGGATGCCAAGCGTGCATACATTTCAACCATAGCGGCTTGCGTAAGCAACCATTTTCGTTTATCACGATTCTTACCAGAGAGATCCGTATTAAACAAGCCGTTTTCCTCACGCGCAAAGTCCCATGCGTAATTCAGACTGTTGATAAAAGAATCTAAGAAAGTCTTGTTGCCATCAATTTGATACAGTTCAATGAAACCACGCAACATAACAGCTGTAAACCACACATCTCCCTTCTTCAACATACGGAAAGATTTATCCTGTCCATTGAAGAATTCAGTGAAGAAAAAGTTATGGCAAGAATTTGCAATCGATTGCGCATCCTGCAAATATTGCGCATTACCTGTAAATTTATAAAGCAAAGCGGCTGCCTGCATCATCTGACCGCTATTATACGCATACTTGGCACGGCCTATTTTCCCTTGCAGATTCATATTATCAAAATACAAAAAATCTGACTTGTCTTGCAAGGTAGACTTAGTCCACTCGTACAATTCTTTCCCTTTTTCTAAATACACACTGTCATGCGTAGCTTTAAACAACTTCAAAGCAAAGACTGAACCAGGGGCATTGGAACAAGTGTTTTTTGATTCCTTCTTCTGTTCACACCAATAAATACCACCCCCAAGACAATCATCCATTCCACTTTCTATAAATTTCCAGATTAGCTTAGCATTTTTTAAATATTTATCTTCATTAGTCATAAGATAAACATCTGTATAATCAATGCCAAGCCAAACATTATCGTCATAAAAACGATCAGACAACGGGGCATCTTTGATATAAGATGCATAAGCCTGGGGCATGCGTCGCGTATCATAATATTCGGAAAGTCCTTTCAAGACTTTCTCATCGAGCAATTTCTTATAGCTATCGAATACACCCTTATTATTCTTTGTAGCTTCCATCAGCGCGTTTACTGCAGAAAAAGTACCAGAATAGGGCCATAAGTAAGAGTAAAGGTGTGGAAGATTATTTTGTTCGTCAGATGCTAAATAAGTGGCAGTATAACCATCAACATCCGATGGATAATTCTCACGCAACAGACAAGTAGAAGGTACTGAATAGTGAGCATATAAAGAATCAAGTGTTTGTGCAGACCTGACCAACATGGTATTGTCCTCTGCTGATTCTTTGGGTGTTTTACAACTCATCACTAACAAAACAGATGCTAGTAGAAAAAGCAATGTTTTCTTTGAATAATTCATGTGTTTCGAATTTAATTGTTTTACTTACATTTGAACTCCATTACCGAAGTTACTTTTATATAAACCCTATTGAAAAACAACTGCAAAAATAGACAGATATACACAAAGCCAACTATAATTCCATGACATTAGCGTCTATATTCCTGACATAACAGAAATCCCAGACATATTTGTCACAAAACAAGACTTTTATACCCACCTCATTTTCAGATATGTACAAAAACAAGGTGGGAAGATATGGCAGGCAGTCTATTCATATACCTCCATTTCATAAATTCGAGTATCCATGCCAGATGCTGACTGCATGGGTTGAGTTACCAACAAACGCAAATAGCGAACTCGTTCGGGCTGATTGAGTACACGCTTAACAACATTTTTACTATTACCAGAAAACGAATCTAATGTACGCCACTCATCGCTTTTAGTACTTTTTCCTTGTAAGAAACAAGTAGACGTAATATATGAATGATTTTCCGAAGCTGCATTCAATAATCTCCATCCTGTGATACTTTTCTCAATACCTAAATCAAAGTCTACATAATGCGGAATTTTGGCAATGGCACACCACTTAGTTTTGTCATCTCCATCTACCATGAACGAAGGATGTTCTTTTTCATTAACGTAACCTGAATAACCCATTACCATATCCTGCTTTAAAATATTAGCTTTCTGCATAGAGTCTTCGATTGCATAATCATCGCAGATGTTAGACGTACGAAACAGTTCTGAAGCAGGTCTAACAGAATCCACCTGTTCGTTTACTAATGTAGCTGCAAACACCACAATATCTTCATTATCGGGTAATACAACCTCAGTGGCATTCTTCGGCAAATCGATAGCTAACTTGAACATATAGGTAAATTCATAAGGCTGATCACCTTCACCAGAATGACGATGCGTTCCCACATAAGCTACATCTGCATCCTTTAGATAGCCTTCAGTATGTCCAATGTGTTCCCATTGACCGATAAAACCAGTATAAGAAGGCACAACGAATTCCTGAACACTTTTACCAGAGCGGAACCTGCCCTTCACATCCTTCTCAGATGCAGCTGCTGCAAGAACATACAAACGGTTGTAAACATGGTTTGCAGGTAGTCTCAACACGTTACCCTTACAAGCCATACCATTCAATTCTTCGTTTGTCTCCAATTTAAAAGGAATTCCATGTACATTTAACTCTGCAGGTATCAATTCGGCTGCATACGAATACCCTGACTCAAAATCTGCAGATGATCTGAATTCATTCCAACTGAAACATTTCTTGTCAAAAGTCAACGATAATGGTTCAGCTACTATCTGCACTTCTTGTGTAGGAGCAAAACGTACTTTATAGGTTTTTATACTGTTCGGTTTTACAGAAACCTCTAAACGATTTCCTGAGAAAGAAGCCTTGTCTATTGTTTTTTCTGTGCCATCTGCCTCGACTGCTTCTACTAAATTACTAGCAAATACAATAGAAGCTTTTTGTGTTTTTTTACCACTAGTCTCATATACACGTACCACATATTCATCCGAGCTTTCAGCTTTCTTTAATGCTTTAATAAGGATGTTTCTGTTGTCAGAATGAGCCAAAGAATAATTTTTCCCCAATTCTCCATGGTGTTTATCTGTGACAAAAGCCTTAATACGCTGATTCAACAATTCGGCATCTTCACGAGTTTGCACTACATTCAAACCACCTGAATGACCAATCAGACTATAAGTAAAGGAGTGATGACCAAAATCTTGATGGTCTTGATATGCATAATTTCCTTTCGTCTTCGGTGTATGCAACAAAGTTAAACGTAAAGTATTGTCGTCTGGCTTATCCCAACCATACTTACTATCATTTAAAATAGAAACCCCGTATGAATTATCAGCATCCGTCAAATCTGCCCAATACTGAGCATAAACTTCATATGCTGTTCGCACATTATTGCCTCTTTGTACAGTGCCAATACCTAAATCGTAGGTAGCTTTTTCATTTCTTATTGAAAATGGGAACTCAGCTTTAAGCAAAGCATTAGTTGACTTCCAGTCCACTTCAGTACTAAAATCAATACGATGGGCTAAAGTTCCTTCATAGAGATGAATATACTGACGAAACAAAGACTCTCCATATCGTTTTTCTACACAAACAGTTTTGCGAACAGGTCCATTTTCACAAAGAGTCATCTTAACGTCCTCTGTAATAGAAATAGGGTCCGCATCAACGGTTTTTTTCAAGATTTCCCAGGCTGGCCAATCAAACGATTCGTTTTCAGTAAAAAGTGCCAAACGAATAGTCTTTCCTTGTTTAACTAACTCCTTATTACTTTTCTTATCGAGTAGCGAGGATATATCTCCATTTTTATTGAATGTAAGTTTATACAGCGAGTTTTCAATACTATTTGTTTCTACTGAAACTGATCCCTGTTGCTTACCTTTACCCAAAAATCGAACATCATATACCGCATATCCATTAGCAGGTACAGCAGCTTCTACCAATAAAGAGACTTTTCCGTTGTTATATGAAATTAGTTGAGAAGAGACCTTGTTACCCTTTTCATTATATACAGCTACTCCTTTAGGAAAATAATCAGATTCTACTTCTATAGTCACAACATCACTAGCTTGAAAACCTGCTGCATTATAAAAAACAACAGGAATACCCTTTACTCGGGTATCCAACTTACTTGCCACACCTTGCACTGCGTGAGTCAGAATACCCGAGAACTGTTTCAAAGATAATAATTCATCGTTCCATGAAAATTCATAAGCACGAGGAATACTAGTTCCCGTCAAGTCATCATGAAACTGGTGAAAAATAAAACGTTGCCAAGATTCCGTCAAACTCTTACCAGGATAACGAGCTGTTCCCAAAAGATGAGCAGCCACAGAAGCACGCTCTGCGGCATCGCCCAGTAACTCATTTTGACGATTATACAATTTCATGGCCGCTTGTGATGTATAACAACCTGTACCATGAACATCCATCAATAGCTCACCATCGAATACAGGCAAGTCTGAGCGGTTACTATATGGCTGATAATCCTTAAACAACCTGTCACTAGTAGCACTAATAATTTCTACAGGTCCATTTCCACGGATACCCTTTTCAACAGAAGCTACCGAAGCAATTGTGGGCGAACCTCCAACATCTCCTGTTCCATAATAACGGTACACAGTCTTCAATGGTGTACGTTGAGATAGTTCCATCAAATAATTACTACGAGAAAGGTCTTCATTATCCCAACGACGGCCATAATCATAACCATGTGCCAACATAATAGATGACCCGTCTATTCCTTTCCAAAGACCAATAGTAAAAGGATGTTTACTTTTACCATAAAAAGGGTTGTTTCGCCAATCTAGTTTCTGAGAAGAGAAACCAATCAAACCACAGTGAGCAGCAACAGTAGGCAGAGTCCAGCCAAAGCCAAAACAATCGGGTAAGAAAATATCAGTACTCTCAACACCCAGTTCCTTACGATAAAACTCCTGTCCCAACATAATATTACGAATAAATGATTCTATAGAAGGCACTAAGGTATCAGTAGCATCCCAGCTTGCACCACTTACATGCCAACGGCCAGCCCTGACGAAAGCTTTCATCAGTTCATATTCACGAGGATAATATTCCTTCATCCAAGCATATTTTATTCCGCCTTCAAAATTGAAAATGTAATTAGGGAAGTGATTCAATAAAAAAAGGTTTTGGTTTAAGGTATTCCAAACATAGTCTTTAATAGTAGTCTGAATATCCCAATTCCATTGTGTATCGAGATGAGCATCAGAGACCATATACGCTTTTGCTTTCTTTTCAGTAAAATCCTGAGCAGATAATGGTCCTCCTGCAACAGCTAAAATCATGACTCCTGCTAATAGACGAGCCTTGCAAGTAAGCTTTCGTTTCTTTTTCATGGTATTATTACATTAATTGTTTATATATTATGTTAGTTGAGAGAAAATCCTACAACAATTAAGATATACTAAAGGCTAAAGTGTTGATACAAAGTTATCTCATGCACCATGTAAATACTATACAAATTCACGACATAGATATGTAAAAAACAGACTTAGGCGAGATTTCATATATTAATGTCTTAAATAATACATACTTCGTACTGAATACAAGGCTATTTTTGTACATAGAAAATCTAAAAACTAAGAACATGAAAAAACAAATCCTACTTTCGGCAATTCTCTGCCTATCACTAACCACATTCGGACAGAAAGTACATCAGCTGACTTCACCTGATGGAAACATCCGGATTTCAATAGAGCTAACTGATCAAATTCAGTATAATGTAATACACGAAAACCAAAAGATAATAAACGATTGTACAATAGGTTTAGAAACCGCCAACCAACAATTAGGCAGTCATCCACAACTAAACAAAGCAATGCATAAAAATGTAAACGAAATACTATCTCCCATTGTACCAATAAAATTTTCCACAATCACCAATAGCTACAACCAACTGGTCTTAAAATTCAAAGGAGGATATTCAGTAGAATTCCGTGCCTTTGACGATGGATATGCATATCGTTTCATTACAGAATTAAAAGGCATACAAGAAATAAAGAATGAAATTCTACGCTTTAACCTAAAGGATAGTAGTCTATTACATCTTCAACATCCAAATGGATTTAAAACTTCCTACGAAGAAGAATACTGCCATAAAACAAACAAAGAGTGGACAAAGAACGATCGTATGGCCTTACTACCTCTCTTAGCATGTACACCAACAGGTAATAAAATCCTAATGAGTGAAACCAATCTAACCGACTATCCCGCCATGTTCCTTAAAAAGGATGAACAGGGATACATAACGTCAGTTTTTCCTCGTCTTCCTATTGAATTTGGAGAAGATGGTGATCGAAGTCTTAAAATCTTAAAAGAAGCAAACTATATAGCAAAAACAACTGGAAAACGCAACTATCCGTGGCGCTATTTCGTAATTGCAAACGATGAACGTAAACTTATAGAGAACACTCTATCTTATCGCCTTGCTGAAAAAAACATCATAAACGACACCAATTGGATTATACCAGGACTTGCCAGTTGGGAATGGTGGAATGGAGCCACTCCTTACGGCCCTGACGTGAACTTCAAAGCAGGCTGTAACCTTGAGACTTACAAGTATTTCATTGATTTTGCATCACACTATGGAATTAAATATATTGTTATGGACGAAGGATGGGCATTAAACACCAGAGATCCATATACGCCCAATCCCAAAGTAGACATTCACGAACTGATTCGATATGGTAAAGAGAAAAATGTAGGTATTGTCCTGTGGCTGACCTGGCTGACGGTAGAAAATCACTTTGACTTATTTAAAACCTTCGAAAAATGGGGTGTAAAAGGAATAAAGATAGACTTCATGGATCGCAGCGACCAATGGATGGTAAACTTCTACGAGCGAGTGGCTCGCGAAGCCGCAAACCACCATCTGTTTGTGGATTTTCACGGTGCATTCAAACCTGCAGGATTAGAATATAAATACCCAAACATACTCTCCTATGAAGGAGTAAGAGGAATGGAACAGATGGGAGGATGCCGGCCCGACAACAGCGTATACTTTCCTTTCATACGCAATGCAGTAGGAGCCATGGACTATACTCCAGGCGCTATGATCAGCATGCAACCAGAGTGCTACCATTCCGAACGACCTAATTCCGCCAGTATCGGTACACGTGCTTACCAGATGGCACTATTCATTCTCTTTGAGTCAGGCCTACAAATGTTAGCTGACAACCCCACACACTATTACCGCAATGACGATTGCACACGTTTCATTACCCAAGTACCACAAACTTGGGACGAAACAATCGCCCTAGAAGCTAAAATAGGCGAGTATGCAATCGTGGCTAAACGAAAAGGCGAACAATGGTATATAGGAGGTATGACCAACAACCAAAAAGAAGAACGAATTTTCGATATACCTTTAGATTTTTTGCAAGAAAGGAAAAAATATCTCATGACATCTTATGAAGACGGTATCAATGCTGCTCATCAAGCCATGGATTTCCGAAAACAAGAAAGAACCTTGAGAAAAGGTGACCGAATCAAAATCCGCTTGGTCCGGAACGGTGGATTCGCTGCAATCATTCGCTAAACACATCTTTTAATATCTGCTCCTGCTAAAAACTTTCAGAAAGCGGAGCAGATATAATACTTACATTAAGCATACCAAGAAAGAAAAAATACTGCAATTATTGACTATTTGAACCTTAAAATATATCTTTGCAGTCCATAATCAATACAACGGCTCACATGAAAAACATATATTGGAAAGACCTTATATCCAAATTAATTATCTGTTTGTTATGCTGTATCCCAGCTTTTGTAAGCGCGTACAACCTACGACATTTTTCCAATAAAAACGGGCTTTCTAATAGTGCCATACAATCCCTATACCAAGACGAACAAGGTGTATTATGGATAGGAACATGTGACGGATTAAACGTATTTGACGGAAACAACATACACCTATACAGTCCTGTTGATGTCTCGCGCAACCTATTATCAGGCAATATCATAAGCCAGATTGTAGAATCTGAGCCTGGAATACTTTGGTTACAAACCAATTACGGATTGGACAGATTAGACACATACCTGCAAGACTGCCAAACATTCACTGAGTTCAAGGACAATATCTTCTTGGCACGAAGTAACAACAAGTGCATGTTAGTATTAAAAGACGATGGAAATTTATACCATTATCAACAGGACAAACAACTGTTTCTCCCACTGAATATTCCTTGCATGGAGTTTAATAAAATATTGTCCATGACCATCGATTCCAACAATCTGCTTTGGATATTCGCTTCTGAGGAAAATACACGTTGCTATCGTTTAGAACACACAGGAAAAAGTGTAACGTTGATTCCTCAAAAGCCATTTAAACAACACAAGCTGAAACATGCATTTGTCGAAGATGATTCAGCATACTTCATTGATGAAACCTATGCACTTTACGAATATAGCTTTAGCAACAGACAAAGTTACTTTATCGCTGATTTAAAAGACGAAATAGAAAAACGCGGTGAAATTTCGTCAATCATCAAAAGAGAAGATGACTTTTGCATCGGTTTCAAAAGTAGCGGTTTAATTATTCTAGAATACGAAGAGAATCAAAAGGTTAAGTATCATAAAAGATATACAGAAATTCAATCTGGCATATTCTGTCTAATGAAAGATAAATTTCAAGATGTTGTTTGGGTAGCTACAGATGGTGAAGGACTATATATGGTTTACAACGATGCCTTTACTATAAACAGCACTTTATTAAACACTCCTGAATACCAAATTAATAATCCTGTACGAAGCCTCTTTCTTGACAAACAGCAAACACTATGGATTGGAACAAAAGGAAGCGGCGTACTGCGTATTCCAAATTACCTATTTAATCGCCACAACAAAAAACATGATCGACTTGTGACGAGTAACAGTACGCTAACAGACAACTCTGTTTACTGTTTTGCACCGGGCGGAAAAGACCGACTTTGGATTGGTACGGAAAATGGAGTTAATTACTATTGTTATTCTACCAATCAATTGAAAGAACTGGTCATATATGCAAATGGCAGCAAAGTAAAATATGTACATTCCATTGATCAGACTAATGACAGTACACTATGGCTATCGACAGTAGGTGAAGGTATTGTGAAGGTCACATTAAACAATCAAAGGAAAAATCCCATTGTAAAACATGCCACACGAACGTTAGTAAATAATGGGCATATGGCATCAAACTATTTTTTTACATCATATCGCGAAGACAGCACAACATTATGGTTCGGAAATAGAGGACTTGGAGCTTATCGTATTAACGTAAATACCGGAGAAATGGCCGAATTCCGATTCGACAATACTGTAAATAGTCAAACTGCAAACGATGTATTTGCAATACATAAAAACAAACAAGGTTATTGGTTAGGCACAGGATCTGGACTTCTCCAATTTAACCCACATAATAATGTAAATCAAAAAGACTTAGAAACAAGATTCTACACGAACAGCACTATACATGGAATTCTAGAAGACAAACGAGGAAATCTGTGGGTAAGCACCAATCAAGGATTAATAAGATTCAATCCTAATGAACAGAGCAAACAGACCTACAACAACGAAAACGGACTAGACGTTACAGAATTTAGCGACGGAGCCTTTTATAAAGATAAAGGCACAGGAATCCTGTTCTTTGGAGGTGTAAACGGTTTTGTTACTGTAAGACCGGACTCATACACCACCACAGATTATATGCCTGAAATCAGTTTGAAAGGGCTGAGTATCTACGGTAAGGATCATAATATACATGATTTTCTTCATTACAAAAATGGAACACCCATTTTAAAACTAGACTATAGACACAATTTTTTTCAACTGAATTTTCGAATTACAGACTACATAAACGGAAACAATTATTTCTACTCTTATAGATTAAAAGAAGCTGGTGACAAGTGGATAGAAAATGGAGTATCTCCCAATGCCATATTTTCAAACCTCTCGCCTGGAGAATATACGCTCCTTGTAAAATATCGCAAGAATATAAATGGTAAAGAGAGTCATCCTCAATCCTTCACGATTCATATTGCACCACCTTGGTATCTTAGCACATGGGCCTATTTAAGTTACTTTTTAATAGGATTCTTAGTTGTTGCTGGAATAGTAGCCTATGCTTTGTATACTTATCGTCTTAAACGGCAACGTATGATAAAGAAAATGGAACGCCAAAAAAAAGAAGAAGTCTATGAGTCGAAATTACGCTTCTTTACCAATATCACACACGAATTTTGCACACCTCTAACCCTTATACAAGGGCCATGCGAAAAAATTCTAGCGCATGAAAAGACAGATATGTACACGCAACGCTATGCTAAGATGATTCAGCAAAACGTAGAAAAGCTAAATAGTCTTATTGTGGAATTATTAGAATTCAGAAGATTGGAAACAGGAAATAAAATGCTCTCCATACAATCAATGCCTGTATCAGAAAAACTAAGAGATATTGCTGAGTCCTTTGTCGACATGGCAGAAAACAGAGAGATGAATTATAAACTTGATATAGCACCTAAACTGATGTGGAACACTGATATGAGTTGTTTCAACAAAATCGCAGGAAATTTAATTTCAAATGCGTTTAAATACACTCCAAATAAAGGAAGCATCTGCGTAATGTTGTACGTAAAAGATGAATATCTTATTTTAAAGGTAAGGAATACTGGCAAAGGCATTACACCTGAAAATATCGGAAAAATATTTGACAGATACAAAATTCTTGACTCCGTGGAAATGAACGGAAAAAATTCAAGGAACGGACTTGGACTTGCAATTTGTAAGAATATGGTTACTTTACTGAAAGGAGAAATAAATATAGAAAGCACACCTGGCGAACTTACTACATTTACGGTATGTTTACCCATATTATCCCCCAATGGACAAGAAGTAGCACAAACAGCATACGAGGCAGCATTTCCGAATGTTGTCGAAGAAAAACAAGAAATCCCTGAAAAAATCACTCAGGAATTTGACACAAACAAACAGACAATCATGGTGATAGATGATGATCCATCCATGTTATGGTTTGTGTCCGAAATCTTCACAGGCAAATATAACGTACTTTCGTTCAATAATGCTCAAAAAGCATTAGATAGTTTAGAACATCAACAACCGGATCTAATCATCTCAGATGTCATGATGCCAGAAATAGATGGTCTATCTTTTACCTCCACTGTTAAACAACACAAATTGTGGAGCCATATCCCGCTTATCTTGCTCTCAGCCTTGCACCACGAAGATGATCAAGTAAAAGGACTGGAATCTGGAGCGGACGCTTATATTACAAAGCCTTTCAATGTAAAATACATTGAGAAAATGGTGTGCCAACTTATCCGACGAGAAAAGGACCTAAAAGAATATTATAATTCTGCATTTAGCACATTCAGTTGGAAAGAAGGGGTATGCTTGCATAAAGAAGAGCAAGAGTTTTTAGAAAAAATGACAGATGTTATTGAAAAAAACCTAGCTAATCCAGATTTACAGGTTGAATTGCTTAGCAAAGAAATGGGTTTTAGCAGCCGACAGTTCTACCGCAAACTTAAACCTCTAACAGATAAATCACCTGCTGACATCATTAAGGAACATCGCCTGATTTTAGCTGAACGTCTGCTTGTTTCAAGCAATCTTACTATCGATGAGGTAATGGATAGAACCGGATTTAACAACCGAAGTACATTCTATAAAGCCTTTTCACAACGCTATGGCATGCCTCCTCGCCAATATTGCGAAGAACAGAAAAAAAATGTAAAAACGAGTTTGCAGAATTAATCCCTAAAGGAATGGGAGTATGTCAATGAATAGTTGGCAAGTAAAGATACTGCTAATCGATATATAAATCTGCTGCAGCCTTGAGTTTGTCTCTCATATGATTTACAACATTTCTTGGATGTATGATTTTCACACCGGGCCCATAGCTCATGAATACAGAATACATCTCAAAGTTGATGACAACGTTTATTTCAAAAATATGACTTCCATCTTCCAGATTTTCAGAAATTATCTTCTGTGAGCTATGTATGGGGTTTGTTTTGATATACTTGCTCTGTGCTGCATTAGCCCAAAAACGAATCTTTCTTGGGGTGTTCCCGATATTCTTGCTGACACCAATTACGTCATCAAAGAAATGTTCAGGGTCAAACTGCGGATTGTCCTTGAACGGTATATCAATAGGCTCAATGCTGATTACCCTATCCAAAGGGAGATTAAAAAGCACCATATCTTTTGGCCTGGAACCAAACACAACCCATCTGTTTCTGAACTCTTTTAGCAAATAGGGGCATAAAACAAACTCATTCGATTCCTTGGCTGTAAATGACTGATATATGAGTTTGACCGTCTGTCTGCGTGCAATATAATTAGGGTTCACTAAATAAATCTATTCATCCTCCTCAGATTGCACATGGTTACCCAAAATAGCCACCAGTAGCAATAGTATTGTGGATTTGCTGCAATCTGAGGGATTTTTCCAAAAGAAGACAAAGAAGTCCCATCAAGAACTTCTTCAAATTCTTGGCAAAGAAGCAGACTGCAATCCATGTCTGGGCTGTTTCCTTCAGTTTGGCTCTTATATTGTTTGCCCTGTAGCCACGTTTGGCCGTTCCGAACGTGGCTTCTACGCCGTTGCGCTCACCTGAGGCTTTATGCCTTAGCTTTTCTTCTTCCGGATTTGGATCCTTCTTTGGTCGTCCCAATGGCGGACAATGACATACAATGCCCAATTTCTTGAGCAGCTTACGATTTTCCTTGTTCAGGTATATCTTGTCTGCCTGAACCTCCTGTGGATAGTATCCAAAACGCTCCTTGTAAGTCATGATTTGAAGCATCAGGTCTGAACCTTCGTTGTAGGCATCCCAACTGAGATGGTCAATGTAGGTAAAACCGTTCACCACACTGACGCCGATTTTGGCACCATACTCAGTCTTGCGACCGGCCTTGCCTCTGACTATCGGACGCACATGAGGCTGGAAGATGCTGACAATGCGGTCAAGACAGGAGCAGACATCATGGTCGAACATGTATTTCTGTTGTTCATATGCTTTACGGATTGCCGAGAAATTGGACAGGTCCCTATGGTTGAGACAAGACAGGACATCAGTTCCAAGCCTGCCTAAAAGATTGATAAATCCCTGAACGTCTTTGAACAACAAGTGAAGCAGCAACTTTTTGGTTTCGCGTATGAGTTTCCTTCCTTTATGCTTCTTCTTGGTATATCTGACAAAGCATGAACGTGCTTCACCCCGGCAGCTCCTTGGCCTTGTGATACCGGCTTTTGAACTGACCTTCTGGGCAAGGCGCTCAATCTCTCTGCTTGAATCCTCCAGAATATTGATGTCCGTAGGATATCTCATTTCAGCATCTGTACATGTCGCATCAACCTTCATCTTACCCTTATGGGTTACCGGAGAAGATTCTAAAGGATGACTGTTCCCGGAGATTCCGGAATCACTCTTGTCTGAATGCTCGGATTCAGACGTACCGGACTTTTTGATGCAATCCTTGTGCATGGAAAGCATGATGTCATTGAAGAACTTGTCATCAATTCGTTTGCGTAGCGTCACGAACAGTTCCGGGCTGAAGATGGGAGCTTCCCGGAAATACTTCAGGCCAACAAGATACTGCATATAGGGATTCTCCTGAATGCTGACGATAGTCACTTCATCACTGCAACATAGGATATGCTTGATGATCATCGCGCCAATGACCATGCGGGCAGGCTTGTTGCACGCACCACGGCTCTGGTTCGAGAGTCTCTTGTTGTATTCTGCTTCAATATGCTTCCAGTCAAGTGCATCGGCAAGCTTAACCCACCGGTTCTCCTTGGACAGATTCTCCAACGGATAGCTACCTGTTCCTGAAAACATATCGTTTATGTTACTATTATTGGCTTGCATCGTGAATGATTTAACACTCAAAATTACAAAAAAAATAGTGATATGGACAAAGATTACTTGCATTAATTTATTAATTTTCAATGCTTACGTATTTATTTAGTGAATCCTACTATATCAAAAGTACGTATGTAAAATAGAAAAAAATAATAAAAAAATATCATATCCTAAAATCAGTATTATCTATTTCATATATTTACACAAAATACATATAACAAAAAAACTATCATCTTATGCTATATGCAAAGAGAATAGGTTTTAATTACTTTCAATTGTGAATACTATCCTTATTTCATCACATGCTTTCCGTAGTTCCATCCTTTCAGCTGATACAGTAAAGCATCTTTGCGGATGCGGCGCACGAAATCAGCATAATCACGCTTTTCCTGCGGAGTCCAACCCGCCTCAGCAACAGCAGCCAGACGGGGCAGCATCAGGTATTCCAATACACTTGGCTCCATGACCCATTCCGTCCAAAAATTCGCTTGCACCCCTTTATAGAGCGGTTGCAAACGGGCATCGACTCCCTTCATAGGCTGATAGGCATACACAGCCTCTACCGTTTCGGTACCTCTTCCCTGAGACATCGGTTCGGTAGGCAATTTCGATTGCTTGCGGTTGATATAATACGGAATCTGCGGAGAAAGAATCACTTCCATACCCTGTCCGGCAGCCTGCTTGGCAGCCGCATTCGCTCCTACCCAAGCCATGACAACAATATCTTTACCTATCATCTCGGTGTTGCCGTGAAGCACTTCGTTCCAGAACACCAGGCGACGCTGCTGCTCTTTCGGCTTAGCTGCCATATGCGCCTTCAGCTGCCGGTAAAAATGAAGTTGCAAATCTCGGAAGTTGGTAGACCCCAGCTCATTCAACAAAGCCTTGCATGCCTCGTTTTGCTGCCATTTATGTGTAGGACATTCATCGCCACCCAAATGCAGATAAGAGAACGGAAACAAATCTATCAACTCATCAATCACATCCTTGGCAAACTGCAACGCCTTGGGGTGAGCCACATTGATGACATCCGTTGAAACGCCCTGCCCCAACCACACTTCATGCTTGTGTTCAGGGTCGCAAGCCAGAAACTCCGGATAAGCAGCCACAGCCGCCTGGGAATGTCCCGGTATGTCAATTTCCGGAATAATCTCTATAAACCGCTGCTTGGCATAAGCCACGATTTCCCGGATATCATCCTGTGTATAATAGCCTCCATAGCGCAAGGTGTCATTGGGAGCCTTTCCATAAGCCAAAGCCTTGCTGTTACGCCAGGCACCCACTTCCGTCAGTCTGGGATATTTCTTGATTTCGATGCGCCAGCCCTGGTCTTCAGTGAGATGCCAGTGAAAACGGTTCATCTTATAGACAGCCAGCATATCAATCACCTTCTTAATCTGCTCTTTGCCGAAGAAATGACGGCCTTCATCCAGCATGAAACCGCGCCATTCAAAGCGGGGGGTATCTTCAATCTCTACTCCGGGCACTTGCCAGCCGCACGAATCGGCATAAGCCACTCCTGCTACCACCTCACGGCCTATCAACTGACGCAGTGTCTGCAAACCATAATAGAATCCGGCAGGACCGGCAGCCTCAAGTTTCATCTGACGATCAGACACGTTCAAACGATAAGCTTCCTTGGCCAATGTACGATCCAACTGCAACACCAGTCCTGCCTTACCAGGTTTGCGCACCAGCGCTACGTCGGTGCCAATAGCCGTTTGCAAGTCGGAGCGGAAAGCCGAAAAAACCTGCTTGATACTGTCTCCGTCATAGGGAGCGATGTAAGCCTTCAGCCGATCGGGCAACAGGAAACAATCGTCCGTCTCCACACAATGAGCCGGCTGGGGAATCAACGCGATGCGGTTAGCACACGGCTGAGTGCGCTCTTGAGCCGCCAACGTGTTTCCTACATACAAACATACACACAACAATAATAAAAGACATCTATTTTTCATGTTTCTACCGTATTTTCTTACTTTACCCTCCGATTTAACTGATTGTTTGCTTTTGCGGGCTTCGATTTTCCAATCCGTTTTCCCGACGGCTTCTTTTTTCCTCCTTTAGCCTGTGCCTTTCCGGCAAAAGGATTGTGGTTCTTTTTTATTGGCATAAATATATTCTACTTTTATCGTCAATCTCCTTCATAATACTCCCCTAGGAACCAGCGGGCAATAAAATCCCAGTTGTCGTGCAGAAGCTGCTTACCGTTGGCAAACGGAAACTGAGCCTCATCCAGCAGATGATGTTCCATGCCATACTTCAACAAGTCGAACGGACACAGCCCCTCCTCACAAAACAGTTCATAAGCCACTTCAGCCGTTTCCTCCTTATTATATAAAGGATTATTCTTATCGGCAAAGAACGTAGCCACGTCGGGGCCAATCAGCAGTCCTTTCGGATTGCCATAGACTACAAAATTGCGGAATTCGGCCAAATCGGGCAATAAGGCTTCTTCCTTATCCTCCCATTTCAAGGAATGGACAAAGAAAAATTTCAGCGCATCGTAAGAATCGAAAAAGAGCAGAGAGGCTCCCTGACTGGCTTCCATAAAGCGCTCCACGTTCGTAGGCAGTTTCGCACCGGGAACAGCTACCGGCAGCGGACGGCTTTCTTTCTTCATCAGAGCCGTTTCCATCAGCCATTCCGAAGCCAAATGCTCACTGATAGGCGCCAATTCAAACACCTCATCCAGCCGGCTACATAAGAGAGCAGCTCCTTTCAGCAATGCTTCATCCATCGGATTCACGACTCCTCCAAACGCATCACCGGCAGGAGAGAGAAAAGTCCACAACAGAAAAGCCAGGTCTTCGCGATTGATTTCATCGGACAGATAAGCATCCGTCAGCGTATAAAACGGCAAATAACGACCGTACTTCTGCTGATGCCACCGGATAAACTGACGCCAGTTGCCGGCATCAGCCACACAGTCTTCCAGATACAGCGCACACGACAAAGCCACCCGGCGCTGAACTTCGTCCTTATTCATCTGATTATCATACAAGCCCGATGTCTCCACCAACGGCAAGAGGTCATTGGCCAACTGCAAATACCAAGCATCGGTATCCACTGCTTTGGCACGGCCGTGCAAATCGGTCCATGCCTTCATATATATTTTAGAATGCTTCATGACTATAGTCGTTTTAAAGCTAATTTAATGACTTTCTCAACCGGAGCATCCGGTTCTTCTTTCAAGATGGCCAGCACCACCTTCTGCGACGGAGCAGCAGCAAAGCCCAGCATGGTCAGCGCTGCTACCGCTTCCTCCTGTACCTCTGCATTGGCCGCAGGAAGCAAAGCACCTCCCAATCCTCCGGCGCCATCGGCCGGTGCCATTCCCATCGTCTTCACCTTATCTTTCAAATCAACAATCACCCGCTGGGCTGTTTTCAGTCCGATGCCCTTGACCGTTTTCAGCAAATTGGCATTTTCCGTACTGATGACATTCACCAGTTCGGACGGTGAAAGCGCCGAAAGAATCATGCGCGCTGTGTTTCCTCCGATGCCCGAAACGGAAATCAGCAGCAGAAAAATATCGCGCTCCTGCCTGTCGGCAAATCCGTACAGCACATAAGCATCTTCACGGATCGCTTCGTATACATACAGTTTGCATGTTTTTTTACCTTGAATAGCCGAATAGGTGTTCAAGGATATATTGGCGGCATAGCCCACTCCATTACAATCTATCACTGCGACAGCCGGACTCAGCTCGGCAAGTTCGCCTCTAACATACTCTATCATAATGGGAACAAAGATAAAACAAATTCAGCACAGAGAAAACATCGTGCAGGAGTTTTTGAAGCCAAGCCGAACACCCGGCAGAGCATAACCGACGAAGAAGACAAGTTACAAGTGAAAAAAATTAAAATAATTCATCTTAAAAGAAGGAAATCATGATAAAATGCATAATTTTGCAAACAAAAGAAAGAAAAATGTTCATTTAAACACAAAAATAGAATGAAAAAAGTAAGAGCAGCCATCGTAGGTTATGGCAACATCGGACACTATGTACTCGAAGCCTTGCAAGCTGCACCTGATTTTGAAATTGCCGGAGTCGTTCGCCGGGCAGGTGCTGAAAACAGACCGGAAGAATTGGCCAACTACCCTGTAGTAAAAGATATAAAAGAACTGGATAAGGTGGATGTAGCCATTCTTTGCACGCCGACCCGCAGCGTGGAGCAATATGCTAAGGAATACTTGGCCATGGGCATCCATACGGTAGACAGTTTCGATATTCATACCGGTATCGTAGAATTGCGCCGCAACCTGAACGAAGTGGCTAAAGAACACGGAGCAGTCTCCATTATCTCAGCCGGCTGGGATCCGGGAAGCGACTCCATTGTGCGCACGCTGCTCGAAGCCATTGCCCCCAAAGGCATCACCTACACCAACTTCGGACCGGGTATGAGCATGGGACATACGGTAGCCGTGAAAGCCATTGAGGGAGTAAAAGCAGCTCTTTCGATGACCATCCCCACAGGAACCGGCATTCACCGCCGCATGGTGTACATCGAACTGAAAGACGGATATGAATTTGAAACAGTAGCCGCTGCCATCAAAGCCGACCCGTATTTTGTGAATGACGAGACACACGTTAAGCTGGTACCGAGCGTGGATGCATTGCTGGATATGGGACACGGAGTCAACCTGACCCGCAAAGGCGTATCGGGCAAAACACAAAATCAGCTTTTCGAATTCAACATGCGCATCAACAATCCGGCGCTGACAGCTCAAGTGCTGGTTTGCACAGCCCGTGCTGCCATGAGACAACAACCCGGATGCTACACATTAGTGGAAGTACCGGTAATCGATTTGCTGCCGGGTGAACGGGAAGAGTGGATTGGACATTTGGTATAAAAACCACATAAAACAGATACAAACAGCAGCAGTTTGCTGCATAGTGGCTACACAAGTCTAAGAAAAGGACTTGTGTAGCCACTTTTTTTTCACAGCAACTTCCTTATCCAACCTCTATTTCCTCCCGTTTTCATCTATTTTATCCCTTCAATAGAAAGCGGTATACATAAAAAAAAATGAAAAACTCAAATTGGAAATAACAACCAAAAGTTTCCCGAAACGGAAAACTTTCTGTATCAGCGAGAAGAAAAAGTGTTCCCAAAAATTAATGTTAAAAGCTAACCTAGATACAGAAATAACTTCTATCTTTGCAATCGTTTTCGGGACTAAAAGAGGTTTAGTAAACAAGGGAACGCTGTGCAAATCGGCGACAGTACCCGCTGCTGTAATTCTCTGAGAATCCGCACATTATAGTCACTACATCCACCGATGCGGGAAGGCGATGCGAGGGAGGGATAAGTCAGAAGACCTACCGAAGACAAGAGTCACTTTCTTTTTATTACAATTTTATAAACTTTCGGGAGTTAGAGTTATGAACTATGCAGAAATTTGCATCATTAAGCGTGATGGCAAAAGAGAAGATTTCTCAATTAGTAAAATCAAGAATGCCATAGAAAAGGCTTTTCATGCCACAGGCATTCAAGATGAACAGCAGCTGGTGGCCGACATTACCATGAATGTCATCAGCCAGTTTACTTCTTCTACCATAACAGTGGAAGAAATACAGGACCTCGTGGAAAAGGAACTGATGAAGGTGCGTCCGGAGGTAGCCAAAAAGTTTATCATCTACCGTGAATGGAGAAATACGGAGCGCGACAAGAAGACGCAGATGAAGCATATCATGGACGGCATCGTGGCCATCGACAAAAACGATGTGAATCTGAGCAATGCCAACATGAGCAGCCACACTCCCGCCGGACAGATGATGACGTTTGCATCGGAAGTGACCAAGGATTACACCTACCGCTACCTGCTGCCGAAGCGTTTTGCTGAAGCGCATCAGCTGGGAGATATCCACATTCATGATTTGGACTACTACCCCACAAAGACTACCACTTGTATACAATATGACATGGACGACCTCTTTGAACGGGGTTTCCGCACCAAGAACGGCAGTATCCGCACACCGCAAAGCATTCAGAGCTATGCTACGCTGGCTACTATCATCTTCCAGACCAACCAGAACGAACAGCATGGAGGTCAGGCTATTCCGGCTTTCGATTTTTTCATGGCGAAAGGGGTATCCAAGTCATTCCACAAGCATCTGGCTACCTTCATCAACTTCTATATGATGATGGAAAACGGGGTGCAGACGGAAGAAAAAACCATCCGGACGCTGATTCAGGAACATCTGTCTTCGATTCAGCCCAACGATGCCGAGCGGGACAACTTGCGTATAGCTTTAAGTGCTCTTCATATATTGATAGACAGAGAGCATCTGAACCACATTGTGGAGAAGGCTTACCAGCAGACCCGCAAAGACACGCATCAGGCTATGGAAGGCTTTATCCACAACTTGAACACCATGCATTCCCGCGGAGGAAACCAGGTGGTGTTCAGTTCCATCAACTACGGTACAGATACATCGTCGGAGGGACGTATGGTGATTGAGGAGTTGCTCAAAGCAACGACTGAAGGGTTGGGCAACCGAGGTGAAGTGCCGGTGTTCCCCATCCAGATTTTCAAGGTGAAAGACGGGGTTTCTTTCTCTGAACAAGATTTTGAAAAGGCCATGAAGGCAGAGAACATGGAAGAAGCCATGAGAGAACGGTACGAAGCACCCAACTTCGACCTGTTGCTGAAGGCTTGTCAGACCACAGCCAAGGCACTCTTCCCGAACTTCATGTTCCTGGATACGCCATTCAACTCAAATGAGAAATGGAGAGCCGACGATCCCAAACGATATGTATATGAGCTGGCAACTATGGGATGCCGCACACGTGTCTTCGAAAATGTGGCTGGAGAAAAAACATCACTGGGCCGCGGCAACCTGTCGTTCACGACACTCAACATGCCCCGTCTGGCTATCGAAGCCCGCATCAAAGCAGAAGGGCTGGTGGAAGACGAACGGAACATCAATGCCATCGAGCAGAAAGCCAAGGAGATTTTTATCGAATCGGTGCATCAGATGGCCGTTCTCGTGGCCGACCAATTGTATGAACGCTACCAGTATCAGCGCACGGCGCTGGCTCGCCAGTTCCCATTCATGATGGGCAACGATGTATGGAAAGGAGGAGGCAAACTTCATCCCAACGAGCAAGTGGGCGATGTGTTGCGCAGCGGTACATTGGGTATCGGTTTTATCGGTGGACACAACGCGATGGTGGCGCTGTACGGAGAAGGACATGGACACAGCCAGAAAGCATGGGACACCCTGTATGAAGCTGTGTTGGAAATGAACAAGGTAGCAGATGAATATAAGGAAAAGTACGACCTCAACTATTCGGTATTGGCTACTCCTGCCGAGGGTCTTTCCGGCCGCTTCACGAAAATGGACCGCCGCAAATACGGAAAAATTCCGGGAGTTACCGACCGTGACTATTACATCAACTCGTTCCATGTAGATGTGAAAGAGCCTATCAGCATTGTGGAAAAGATTAAGCGGGAAGCTCCCTTCCATGCCATCACCCGTGGCGGACACATCACCTACGTGGAACTGGATGGTGAAGCACAAAAGAACATACGGGCCATTGCCAAGATTGTGAAGGTGATGCATGATGAAGGCATCGGCTATGGTTCGATCAACCACCCGGTAGACACCTGCCACAACTGCGGATACAAGGGAGTTATATTCGATAAATGCCCGGTTTGCCAGAGTGAAAACATCTTGCGGATGCGCCGCATCACAGGATACCTGACAGGTGACTTGAGTTCTTGGAATTCAGCCAAACGGGCCGAAGAAAAAGACCGGGTGAAACATAATTAATGGTCATGCTGAATCTGATAGGTACGTATCCGGAAACAATTGTAGATGGGGAGGGCATCCGGTATTCCATTTATCTGGCCGGTTGCTCCCACCATTGTCCGGGTTGCCACAATCCGGAAAGCTGGAATCCGCAGCATGGCGAACCGCTGACAGAAAAGAAAATTGCTGCCATCATCAAGGAAATCAAGGCCAATCCGTTGCTCGACGGAGTGACCTTCTCCGGTGGAGACCCGTTTTTCTGCCCCGGTGAATTTCTGCCGCTTATCCGGCGGGTAAAGGAAGAAACCGGGCTAAACATCTGGTGCTACACGGGATATACTTACGAGGAAATCATGAATCACCCCGAACTGAAAGCTATCTTACCCTATGTAGACGTATTGGTAGACGGCCGGTTTGAGCAAACGCTGTTCTCTCCGTATCTGGAGTTTAGGGGAAGCAGCAACCAGCGCATCTTGAAACTAAAAAATCCTCCTGCTACAAATCTATAGCAGGAGGATTTTTTATTGAATTATCGACCAAGTGATTACTTAGAACAAAAACCTCAAGACATCATTGAAGTTGGCCCAAATCAACAGTCCGAACAGCAAAGCCATCCCTGTCATCTGCGCATATTCCATAAACTTATCACTGGGCTTGCGACGCGTAATTATTTCATAAAGCAGGAAGAGCACGTGTCCGCCATCCAATGCCGGAATAGGCAAGATATTCATGAAAGCCAGAATAATGGAAAGGAAAGCCGTCATGTACCAGAACTGATGCCAGTCCCACGTAGCCGGGAAAATACTTCCGATTGTACCGAAACCACCCAACTGCTTTGCACCTTCTTTCGAGAAAAGATATTTCATGTTGCCCACATAACCTTCGAGCGTTTTTACTCCCAAGGCAGCTCCGGCCGGGAAAGATTCCAAGAACGTATATTCCTTCTCTACCATCGGCATCAGGCGATCGGTCATCACACAAGCCGTTACTCCCATCATATAGGTAGAATCCACACGCACATTCAAGGTATCTGTCACTCCGCCGCGCACATAAGTCAGCGTAAACTGGCGAGGATCGTTTCCTTCTTTTATCAGTTTAGCTTCGTTTTGTTTACGCTCCATCATCGCCATACGGAAATCTGAAAAAGAAATAGATTTTCCATCCAACGCGATAATGCTGTCACCCGGCAAAACACCAGCCTGTGCAGCTGGAGAATTCACCAGTACGCTATCAATCACATAAGGGAAACGGAAAGAAGCAAAACGGGCACTGTCGGCCAGCAAACGCTGCATCATATCTTCCGGAATATAAACCGAAGCCTTCTCACCATTACGAAGTACACTTACCTCGTGCGCATCTGCAATCTGGCTCAGCATGTCACCGTCATACCGTTCGAAAGGCACTCCATCGGCAGACAGCAAAACATCACCATCCTGAAAGCCCACAGCTTTGGCTGTTTCATTGAACTCCATACCCAAAGGAGCTTCCTGCACCTTGATGTACTGATCGCCCCAGGCAAACAGAATCATCGAGTAGATAAACAAGGCCAAAAGGAAGTTGAACAACACACCGCCCACCATAATCAGCAGCCGCTGCCAAGCCGGTTTGGAACGGAATTCCCACGGTTGCTCGGGCTGACTCATCTGCTCGGTGTCCATAGATTCATCAATCATACCGGAGATTTTCACATATCCTCCCAATGGCAACCAACCTACACCATATTCTGTTTCGCTATTCTTTGGTTTAAACTTAAACAAAGTAAACCAAGGATCGAAGAATATACAGAATTTTTCTACACGCACCTTAAACAAACGGGCAAAGAGAAAATGCCCGCCTTCGTGAATGATTACAAGCAACGAAAGACTCATAATCAATTGCAGGGCACGAATCAAAAATGTTTCCATGTCTATTTTTTACTAGATTACTATTAAATTATTATCGGATTTATTTAGTTGTATTGTCGCACCAGTTCCGCAGCAATCCGGCGAGCTTCCGCATCGGTTGCCACATAGTCATCATAGGACGGTTCGGCCACAAATGCAGCCAGCTGCATTGTACGTTCAATGACATCACTCATGCCAAGGAAGCTGATACCATCCTTCAGGAAAGAAGCCACCACTACCTCATTGGCTGCATTCACGATACAAGGCATATTGCCTCCCCTATACATCGCTTCATACGCCAAAGCTAAGTTACGGAAACGCTTCGTATCCGGCTGTTCAAACGTCAGATTCGTGCATTGCGTGAAATCCAACCGGTCGAAAGAAGAACAGACACGATCGGGGTAAGAAAAAGCATACTGAATGGGCAGACGCATATCCGGCATACCCAACTGAGCTTTGACCGCACCGTCTTCAAACTGCACCATGGAATGGATAACCGACTGCGGGTGCACCACGACCTCTATCTGGCTGGGCTGAACCCCGAACAGCCATTTCGCTTCAATGACCTCAAACCCCTTGTTCATCATAGAGGCCGAGTCAATGGTAATCTTCGCCCCCATGTCCCAATTGGGATGTTTCAAAGCCTGTACCTTCGTCACCGTCTGCAGCTGCTCCAAGGAATAGGTTCGGAAAGGACCTCCGGAGGCTGTCAGAATAACTTTTTCAATCGGATTGCCCACTTCACCTGCCAGACACTGGAAAACAGCCGAATGTTCGGAGTCGACAGGGAGAATCGGTGTATGGTATTGCTGAGCCAGCTGATTGATCAGTTCCCCGGCCACCACTAACGTCTCCTTATTAGCCAAGGCGATGGCTTTCTTTGCACGGATCGCATTGATGGTCGGTTTCAACCCGGCATAGCCCACCATAGCCGTAAGCACCATATCGATGGGAGCCTCCTGCACTACCTGACAAATGGCATCAATGCCGGCATACACCTTAATCGGCAAATCTTTCAATGCCTCTTTCAACGGAGCATACTTTTCTTCATTGGCTATCACCACCACCTCCGGCATAAACTTTCTGGCTTGAGCAATAAGCAGTTCCACCCGATTGTTGGCCGTCAAGGCATACGCTTCATACAAGTCGGGATGTTCCTCAACGACCTGTAAAGCTTGCGTACCGATAGAGCCGGTAGACCCTAAAATAGCTATCTGTTTTTTCTTTTTAGTTTCTATATTCATGACCTAAAATACAATATATTTTTCCGGATTCACCGGATGACCTTTGTACCACAGTTCAAAATGCAGATGTGGTCCGGTACTCAGCGTGCCACTGTTGCCCACCAAAGCAATAGCCTCTCCACCTTTCACCACATCTCCTTCCTTCTTCAGCAGCGAACCGCAATGCTTGTACACAGATACGAAGTCCTGATTGTGCTGCACCCCTATCAAATAACCGGTTTCGGCTGTATAAGTGCTCAGAATCACCGTACCGTCCATCGTGGCCAGCACACTTTCATTGGGATTAGCTGCAATATCCGTGCCGAAATGCTTCCTATCCATATCAAAATGACTGGAAATCATACCGCGGGTAGGCCGAAACATCACCAGCCCCGTCACGTCCGGCCGGGAAGCAATCGTTGTCAGATTATATTTCTCATTCTCTTCATACTGCCGCCGAAATTCCTCCTCCCGCTTGGTGCGTTCCATCAAGGTATCTTTGCGTGCAGCCGTCAGCGAATCCAGCGTCTGCACACTGTCGATAGGCACTTGTCCGCTAAAAATATCCTGAATATTCATGATGTAAAGGTTCTGCTGATGAAGCATCGTCTGCAGAGAGTCTACCCGCAACGCATTCGCCACAATCTGCGAACGCACCTCACTGTTCATATAGCCCGGCAGATAATTGCGCAGAGGAGTAAACGCAATGATGCAGGCTGCGATGAGAAAAAGAACCGTCAGCACACTCAACAGCACCGAAAGGCCATTCAGTTTCGACACACGAAGTCCCACAACCTCCTCAAGTGTATTCTCATTGACAATCGTCAACTTATACTTGAACTTAATATTTTTCCAGAAAGCCTTGCTTCGCTTTTTCCTTACCATCACCGATTTCCTCTTTTACTGATTAGTATTCAAAGACGCATCCAGACAAACTTTACTCATCGCCGTCATCAGCGTCCAGTTCATCCATATTCAACAGTCCTTCAGGGAGTTCTACCGTAATCAGTTTCTGTTCCCGGCTGATGTCTAAGATAAACTCTTCCTGAGCAGGAACCAGCAGTTCACCGTCTTTCGTATCCACTACAAAAAGCGTATTGACCGTCGTAGTATCCACATCCACCACTTCACCCAACACACCATAACGAGTGTCTTCCATGAGGAATCCCACAAAGAAACTCCACGACAGACTACCATCTTCGGCCTCTTCGGCATGCTTCACAGGGAAATACACTTCCACATTGGTAAACATCCGTGCCCGTTCGGCCGTGTCAATACCTTCCAGCTTCACCAAAGCAGAAGAATCGGAACGGAAACGATATTCTTCAATGAAGAAAGGCACAAAAATACCATCCAACAAACAAACCAAATAATCGGCATCTACCCGGTCGAACACATCGTCGGTAAACGTAAACTGCAATTCCCCATGGATGCCATGCGGCTTGTTGAACAAGCCTATTTTATATACTTCTTCTCTTCTTATCATATACGCGTAATTCGTGCACCGATGGCATTCAGTCGTCCTTCAATATTCTGATAACCACGGTCAATCTGTTCTATATTACTAATCGTACTGGTACCTTCGGCACTCATGGCAGCAATCAGCAAGGCAATACCTGCCCGGATATCCGGTGAAGTCAGTCGGGCTCCACGCAACTTAAAGCCATGATTGTGACCGATAACTACCGCTCTATGAGGGTCACACAGAATAATCTGAGCCCCCATATCAATCAACTTATCCACAAAGAAAAGACGGCTTTCAAACATCTTTTGATGGATAAGCACACTTCCCTTGGCCTGTGTAGCCACCACCAGCATCACACTCAGCAGGTCGGGAGTCAGCCCGGGCCATGGAGCATCTGCAATGGTCATAATCGAACCGTCGATAAAAGATTCGATTTCGTAGGTTTCCTGAGCTGGAACAAAGATATCATCTCCCCGCTGCTCCAGCCTCACACCCAAGCGGCGGAAGCTATCTGGGATGATGCCCAGATTTTCATAAGACACATTTTTAATTGTAATCTCACTCTGCGTCATAGCTGCCATACCGATGAAACTGCCGACTTCAATCATATCGGGCAATACGGTATGCCGGGTGCCATGCAAAGATTCCACCCCTTCAATGGTAAGCAGGTTCGATGCAATGCCGCTGATTTTAGCCCCCATCCGATTGAGCATGCGGCAAAGTTGCTGCACATACGGCTCACATGCCGCATTGTAAATCGTCGTAGTTCCTTTTGCCAACGCTGCTGCCATCACGATGTTGGCCGTACCCGTTACCGATGCCTCATCCAAAAGTATATAATTGCCATGAAGCTGGTCGGCCGTAATTTCATATACACCCCGCACATCATCATAGCAAAACTCAGCACCCAAAGCATGAATACCCACAAAATGAGTATCCAGCCGGCGACGTCCTATCTTGTCTCCACCCGGTCTGGAAATCAGCGCCTTTCCAAAACGGGCTACCATCGGTCCAATCAACATGACAGACCCTCTCAAAGAGGCACACTTCTTCAGAAACTCATCACTCTGAAGATATTCCCAATCCACATTCTCGGCTTTAAAACTATACGAATCAACACCCTCTTTGGCCACTTTCACCCCCATCTCCCTCAGAAGCTGGATGAGGTTGTTAACATCCAGAATATCTGGAATATTATTCACCGTCACTACCTCATCAGTAAGCAACGTAGCACAAATAATCTGCAAGACCTCGTTTTTGGCTCCCTGCGGATAAATGTCACCGCAAAGACGATGTCCCCCTTCAATTACAAATGAAGCCATTGTTCAAATATATTAAAAAGTCAAACCGGATGTTAGTATCTTCTCTTGTTGTTTTGGCGATTGTTGTTGAAGTTGTTTTTCTGACGACCCGTGTTCTGATTGAGACGTTCGGCCATGAGCCTCACAATTTCATCCGTCACTTGGAGTTTACCATCAGAAAGTTCATACAGATCTTCTGCAATCTTCTTATCATCTACCGTGTCCTTATTCCAGGCCATGTAATCCTTTTTCATATGATTGCAAATCAGAGCAATCAAATTGTTTTTTTCATTGCCCTCAGAAAATTCCACCGCCTTCTTAATCAGCACTTCGAGCGTATATCCGTAGTGACGGTAACGCATACGGGATGCACTGTAAGGAATATATTCGGGACGAGTCACCAGATTGTCTTTCCGAATAATTTCATACGGATAATCAATATCCAGCTGAAAGCCGGACATGATAGCCAAATGATCCCAAAGTTTGTGCTTGAAATCGGGAACATCACGCAAATGGGGAAACATATTTCCCATAATGTTGATGATTGTATTGGCACAGCGCTGACGTTCGGCACGATCCTCAATGGTCAGTGCATAATCAACCATATTCTGAATACTCCGTCCATATTCTGGAAGCGGCATTTTTTTCTGTTGAGTATTATATTGCATATTTATTCTTTAAGGCATAATTAAATTTTTCTTCGGTGTAGATGCAACGAATTCCTTCAGATAGAAGGGTTCGAAATAAGCTACATCCTTGTAGTCTTCAGTAGCCACTGCTTTTTCTGAAAGCGGGAACATCATTTTAGCCAGCGGATGGATGTCATCAATAAAATGTGCATTGGGATGTGTTATCTTTTCGCGGCACTTGGCAGCTCCGTTGCCATAAAAATACACCGGATGCTCGTTCAGGTAATCCAAATAAGAATTTTCATCCACAATATCAGCCGCAATGGCACGCTTTACCTTCAGCGCACGGTCATAGACAGCTGCATACACTTCCATGCGCCGGGCATCAATCATAGGACACAGCAAGGCATCTTCCGGAAGATCGTGATACAGCAACACGGGAACACTTAAAACTTCCAGTGTAGGGATACCAATCAAAGGAAGGTTCCGTCCATAGCAAATACCCTTCGCCATGGAGACTCCGATACGAAGTCCGGTATAAGAACCCGGTCCGCAGCTCACCGCCACGGCATCCAACGGAATGGCATGACTATCAATGAACGACAATGCTTCATCTACAAACACTCCCAAAGACACGGCATGAGAAGGACCTTTCAAATCTTCTTCATTAAAAATGGTTTGTCCGTCTTGACTGACTGCTACCGAACAAACAGTGGTAGAAGTCTCAATATTCAGTATACACGACATAAAAATCAGCTAATTAAATTGACGCAAATTTACGTGATTATTTCCAATTCTTAAAATATTCGTGTACTTTTGCACAAAACTTTAAGGATATGATACAATCTATGACAGGATACGGCAAAGCTACAGCCGAACTTCCTGATAAAAAAATAAACGTAGAAATCAAGTCGCTCAACAGCAAGGCCATGGACCTGTCCACCCGCATTGCTCCGGCTTATCGTGAGAAAGAAATTGAAATCCGTAACGAGATTTCCAAAGTTTTGGAACGCGGAAAAGTAGATTTTTCCTTGTGGATTGAGAAGAAGGAAGGTGCTGACAGTGCCACTCCCATCAATCAGGAGTTGCTGAAGGGATATTACAAACAAATTTTATCTATATCTGAGAATCTGAACATTCCGCTTCCTGCCGACTGGTTCCAAACCCTGCTCCGCATGCCGGACGTGATGTCAAAAACCGAAATCCAGGAACTGAGTGAAGAAGAATGGGCAACCGTTCATGCCACTGTGCTGGAAGCCGTTAATCACCTGGTTGACTTCCGCAAACAGGAAGGCATGGCCCTGGAGAAAAAATTCCGTGAGAAAATCAGCAATATCAGCAGTCTGCTCGAAAAAATCACACCGTATGAAAAAGAACGGGTAGAGAAAGTGAAAGAGCGCATCATCGAAGCGCTTGAAAAGACGCTGAGTGTGGACTATGACAAAAACCGTCTGGAACAGGAACTGATCTATTACATCGAAAAGTTAGACGTAAATGAGGAAAAGCAACGCCTCACCAATCACTTGAAATACTTCATCAGCACACTGGAAGGCGGATGCGGACAAGGCAAGAAATTGGGATTCATCGCACAGGAAATGGGCCGTGAAATCAACACCTTGGGCAGCAAGTCCAACCATGCCGAGATGCAGAAAATCGTCGTTCAGATGAAAGATGAACTGGAGCAGATCAAAGAACAGGTATTAAACGTCATGTAAATTAAATTCTTATCACTCATGGCAGGAAAATTAATCATCTTCTCTGCCCCTTCGGGGTCAGGGAAATCCACCATTATCAACTATTTGCTGACACAGGGACTCAATCTGGCGTTTTCCATTTCGGCCACCAGCCGTCCACCCAGAGGCACCGAGCAGCATGGAGTAGAATACTTTTTCCTCACACCGGAAGAATTTCGTTCGCGTATTGAAAACAATGAATTTCTGGAATACGAGGAGGTATATAAAGACCGCTATTACGGCACATTAAAAGCACAAGTAGAAAAACAGTTGGAAGCCGGACAGAACGTGGTTTTCGATGTGGATGTAGTAGGCGGATGCAACATCAAGAAGTTTTATGGCGACCGCGCCTTGTCTGTGTTCATCCAGCCTCCTTCCGTAGAAGAACTGCGCCGCCGGCTGGAAGGTCGGGGCACGGATGCTCCGGAAGTGATTGAAAGCCGTATTGCAAAAGCGGAATTCGAACTGAGTTTTGCTCCGCAATTCGACCGCATTATTGTGAACGACAACCTCGAAACAGCAAAAGCGGAAACGCTTGCCGTAATCCGGGAGTTTCTCAATCAATAAAGCGCTGAGACGTAAAAGAAAAGATAAAGGGATTTAAAAGATATAGGATATGACAAACAACGGTAAAGTGAAGACCGGAATTTTCAGCGGTTCTTTCAACCCCATCCACATCGGACACCTCGCATTAAGCAATTACCTTTGCGAATACGAAGGACTGGATGAAGTGTGGTTTATGGTCAGTCCTCAAAATCCCCTCAAAACACAGGCGGAGTTATGGAGCGAAGAACTCCGCCTTCATTTGGTGCAACTGGCCATTGAGGATTATCCGCAATTTCGGGCATCCGATTTCGAGTTTCACCTTCCCCGTCCTTCCTACAGCGTACACACGCTGGAAAAGTTGCGGGAAGCCTACCCCGAACGGGAGTTTTATTTCATCATCGGATCAGACAACTGGAATCACTTTAACCGGTGGTATCAGTGGGAACGCATCGTCAATGAAAACCGGCTCATCGTCTACCCCCGTCCCGGCTATCCGGTAGATGAAACCACCTTGCCACCTACTGTCCGTCTGGTTCAGTCTCCCGTATTCGAAATCAGTTCGACTTTTATCCGTGAGTCACTGAAGGCAGGAAAGGATATCCGTTACTTCCTGCACCCCAATGTATGGAAAGCCATTCAGTCTACGGAGATCCGCTCACTTTTTCCTGTCAATCAACCAGCCGGTGAAGGGTAATGACAATGATTTCGGCCGGTGCCCCGATGCGTAGCGGCAACTGCGACGTGCCGATGCCATTGGTCACAATCAAAGGAATTTTAGCTGAATTGTAAGACAGTCCTGTCAAGAAGCGATTACCATAATGAGAAATGGCTACCGGAGAATACCCTAACACACGCACCTGACCGCCATGAGTATGGCCTGCCAGCGCCAAGTCAGTGTTGGCTACCGAAACATCTTCAATATAATCGGGAGTATGAACCAGCAGAATAACAAAATCTTCGGGTGCAAGCGCCAATGTAGGTGACACGCCGTTGGCAGCCAAATCAAAAGGATTACGCACACCGGCAATCAATATTTTCTCCCCGTTTTTCCGAATAGCATCCACCTTATGCTCAAGCACATGCATACCATAATGCTCCATTGTGCGCACAATATCGTCCGTACAGCGCTCATAATCATTATTTCCCAACACACCATACGTTCCCATCGGTGTCTTCACGCGTGACAAAGCAGCAAACAGCGGTTCCACAAACTCACAGCCTTCCTGATAGTCACCCCCCATCAGAATGACATCTGCCTTCTGCTCATCCAGCAAACGAACCAAGTTATTCAATTCCTTTTCCTTGAACAAACTCTTATAATGCAAGTCAGAAATAAACACGATACGGAAACCTTCAAAAGCGGCAGGCACATCACGGTGAGTAAATTCATAATTCACCACCCGGTCAATTCCGGTGTAGGCAGAAGAGAGTTTCACGGTAGAAAAACGCACCTTAGTGCCCTTTACCACCCAATTCCCGTTTTTATCCTTCTCCGCTTTTCTGGTTGTTCGCTTCTTTTTCTTCGTCTTATCCAATTGTTTCAACGACGAATGATCGGGAGTAAACAGGTGAGCAATCGATGCTCCAGAATCCAAGCGATGAGTATAAGCTGAATCTACATTCAACTCCAGTGAAGGCAAAGAACGGACCAGTTGTTTTTTCGATTTACAAGATGCCAACAGCAATGCTATAAGCAAAAAAAGGAAAGGCGTAATTTTTCTCATTCAATTATATATTATATTCTTCTCTATCAATTCTCTAATGATTTGAGTTTTGGGCTGCAAAGATACAAAAAATCACGTATCTTTGTCATCCGAAACTTTTTTATAACAGATATTAAAGCATATTAGATTGAACGAAAACATGGAAAAAGTAGAACGTAATTCAGTAAAAGCATGGATATTGGCAGCACGCCCCAAAACACTGACAGGAGCTGTCACCCCCGTACTTATCGGCACGGCACTTGCTTTCATGGACGGACATTTTCATTGGATACCGGCCCTCGTCTGCTGCCTGTTTGCCTGCTTGATGCAGATAGCAGCCAACCTTATCAACGACCTGTTCGACTTTCTTAAAGGCACCGACGGGGAAGACCGCTTAGGCCCTGAGCGCGCATGTGCACAAGGATGGATTTCTCCGCAAGCCATGAAAACAGGCATAGCAGTCACTGTTGCATCAGCCTGCCTCATCGGCAGCACCTTGCTATTCTATGCCGGATGGGAACTCATCCTTGTCGGTCTGCTCTGCGTTTTGTTTGCCTTTCTTTATACCACCGGTCCCTATCCTCTATCCTACAACGGATGGGGAGACGCACTCGTCATTCTCTTTTTCGGTTTTGTGCCTGTAGGAGGTACCTACTACGTACAGGCCCTCAACTGGACGCCCGAAGTTACCATAGCCTCCCTGTCTTGCGGACTTCTGATAGACACCCTGCTGGTGGTAAACAACTACCGGGACCGGGAAACAGACGCACATTGTGGGAAGAAAACACTCATTGTACGGTTAGGAGAAACATTTGGAAGTTACTTCTACCTCCTGCTGGGAGTGACAGCCTCCCTTATCTGCCTGTACTTCCTCATCGACGGTCACCTCTATGCAGCATTATTGCCTCAACTATACCTCATTCCACACATCCTCACATGGAGGCGGATGGTGAAAATCAATAAAGGTAAAAAATTAAACAGCATATTAGGCGAAACCTCGCGAAATATGCTGCTCATGGGAATTCTGTTGTCTATCGGATTCTTTTTAGGATGAATGGGATTTACTTCCCATACATCCTTTCATAATACTGCTGATAGCCACCGCTGGTCACCTCTTCTACCCAGTCCTGGTTCTCTAAATACCAACAGATAGTCTTTACGATACCCACCTCAAATGTAGTCTCAGGATACCACCCCAAATCATTGGTAATCTTTGTAGGATCAATCGCATAACGCTGATCGTGCCCCAAACGGTCTTTGACAAACGTAATCAAATCATCATTGATCCAATCCACCGTAAGCTCCCCGTTGGCATCTTTCACCTTTTTCTTAAGCACCTTACGATATTCTGCATTATCCTCCATCAGCTTGCGAATCGTAGCAATGGTCAGCTTCACGATTTCAAGGTTGGTCTTTTCATTATGTCCGCCCACGTTATAGATTGATCCGTCCTTTCCCTCACGAACCACCATATCGATGGCTTTGCAGTGATCTTCCACATACAACCAGTCGCGCACATTACTACCGTCACCATAAACAGGCAACTGCTTTCCTTCCAATATATTTTTAATAATCAATGGAATCAGTTTTTCAGGGAAATGATACGGTCCATAATTATTAGAACAGCGAGTGATGGAAACAGGCATTTTATACGTATCCCGGTAAGCCATCACAAACAAATCGGCACTGGTTTTAGAAGCGCTATAAGGACTATGAGGACACAGCGGCGTATCTTCCGTAAAATATCCCTCACTGCCAAGCGAACCATACACCTCATCTGTAGACACTTGATGATAACGCACCCCTTTTCTCCACACAGGATACCCCTGTTCATCCTTGCCCATCACCCAAGCCCGACGAGCGCAATCCAGCAGATTCTGCGTACCCAATATATTGGTCAGTAAAAACAACTGCGGATTTTCAATGCTTCGGTCCACATGACTCTCAGCAGCAAAGTTTACCACATAGTCAAAACGGTATTCTGCAAAAAGACTATCGACCAATGCACGGTCGCCTATATCACCCTTAATAAAATAACAGCGTTCATTATCAATATCCTTGGCAACCGTTCCCAGATTGCCGGCATACGTCAAAGCATCCAAAATCACCACTGTGATGTCACTGTGTTTAGCCAAGATGTATTTGACATAGTTGGCACCGATAAAACCCGCTGCACCGGTCACTAAATAAGTTTTCATATGTATATATTATATTGATTTTAGGATTGTTGTGCCAATTCAATCAGATACCTGCCATACTCTGTTTTTGCCAGACGCTCTCCCAATGCCCGAAGTTGTCCGGTAGAAATCCACCCCTGACGCCAGGCGATTTCCTCAATGCAGCTCACATAGAACCCCTGTCTGTTCTGAATGGTGGCCACGAAATTGGAAGCCTCCAGAAGGCTGTTGCAGTTGCCCGTATCCAGCCACGCAAAACCACGTCCGAAGAGTTCAATTTTCAGTGTCCCCTCTTCCAAATACAAACGGTTCAAGTCGGTTATTTCATATTCCCCACGCTTCGACGGTTGCAGCGAAGCTGCTTTTTCCGTCACACTGGCATCATAAAAATAAAGACCCGGCACCGCATAATTGCTTTTGGGCTTTTCCGGCTTCTCTTCCAGAGAGATTACATTTCCATTGTCGTCAAACTCCACTACACCATAAGCACAGGGATCTTTCACATAATAGCCAAAGATACAAGCCCCTTTTTCAATACTGGCGGCCCGGCGGAGCATCGCAGAAAAGCCTTGTCCATAAAAGAGATTATCACCTAAAATCAAGCATCCCGGTTCCCCACCCAGGAAATCGGCTCCCAACACAAAAGCCTGAGCCAATCCGTTAGGATGCTCCTGTACCTGATAAGAAAATGCCATCCCCAATTCTTCACCCGTACCCAGCAACTCCTGAAAAACAGGCAAATCACGGGGAGTAGAAATAATCAGCACTTCCCGGATGCCAGCCAGCATCAATGTAGACAAAGGATAATAAATCATCGGCTTGTCATAGACCGGCATAATTTGCTTAGAAATGGCTTTGGAAAGCGGATAAAGACGAGTGGCGCTTCCTCCTGCAAGAATAATTCCCTTCATATTCTCTTGTATGATTATATTTATGCTACAAACTTAGGCAAGATTTCTAAAAAAACAAAAAAACGAAGCCTTTATTTATCAGCCAATTCAATCACTTCCAAGTCACTGAATTCTCCCTGATGGATAACAAAACGGACCAGCGTGCGTACTTTGTGAAAACCATACCTGCCTGCCGCACCCGGATTGATGTGCAGCATACCCAACGTTTTGTCATATTTCACTTTCAGAATATGCGAATGCCCGCTGATGAACAGCTTGGGAGGCCGGGTGAGCAGACTTCCTGCTATCGAAGGATCATACTTGCCCGGGTAGCCACCGATATGCTTCATCAGCACTTCCGCACCATCCACAACAAAGCGGTTGACCTGCGGAAAACGGCGCCGGATATCCTGCCCGTCGATATTTCCATAAACAGCCCGTAGCGGACGGAAGGCCTCCAGCTTGTCGGCCACTTCCATCGAACCGATATCCCCTACATGCCAGATTTCATCACAGCATTCAAAATACGTCAGATACTTCTCGTCCCAATAAGCATGGGTATCCGACAATAATCCAATTCTTGTCATAAAATTCTTTGTTTAATTCAACAAAGATAGTATATTTGAAAAAATCTTATGCACATGGAAAACAAATATAGTTATTTCAAACGGGATATCAGTTGGCTATCATTCAACTACCGAGTTCTACTAGAAGCGTTGGACGAACGCCTCCCGCTTTATGAACGTATCAACTTTATTTCCATCTATTCATCCAACTTGGAGGAGTTTTACAAAATCCGCATAGCCGACCATAAAGCCATTGCTTCGGGTGCCACCCAAAGCGATGAAGAAACGGTGCAGTCGGCCCGCACCCTTGTAGAAGAAATCAACCAGGAAGTAAACAGGCAACTGGACGACCGCGTGCATATCTATGAAAAGAAAATCGTTCCGGCTCTGCGAAAAAACCACATTATATTTTACCAGAACCGTCACGTAGAAGCATTCCACCAGCAGTTTATCAAAGATTTTTTTAAAGAAGAAATCTTTCCCTACCTGCAACCAGTGCCTGTGAGCAAGGGTAAAATTGTATCTTTTCTGCGAGACAACCGCCTGTATCTGGCCATCCGGGCATATCTCAAAGGGGATACAGACTACCCCCGCACCCCTAACTACTTTGTCATGAAGCTGCCCTATTCCAAAGTGCCTCGCTTCATCGAACTGCCTGCCTACGAAAAGAACTATTACCTGATGTATATGGAAGACATCATCAAGGCCAATTTAAGCCTCATCTTCCCCGGGTATGACATTGACTCCAGTTATTCCATCAAAATATCCCGCGATGCAGATATTCTGATAGATGATACCACCAGCAGTGCCGACTTGGTAGCTCAGCTGAAAAAGAAAGTAAAGAAACGCAAAATCGGGGATGTGTGCCGTTTCGTCTACGAACGTGCCATGCCTCATGATTTCCTTGATTTCTTAGTCGACGCCTTCCACATACACCGCGATGAACTGGTGCCCGGGGACAAACACCTGAACCTGGAAGACCTGCGACACCTGCCCAATCCCAACAAGCAGCTACGCACCATCGAGAAGCCCAAGCCCATGAAACTCACGGTACTTGACGAAAAAGAATCGATCTTCAACTATGTCATTCACAAAGACCTGCTTCTTTTCTATCCGTACCACTCATTCGAACACTTCATCCACTTCTTATATGAAGCTGTGCATCACCCGGAAGTACGCGAAATCATGGTCACCCAATACCGTGTAGCTGAAAACTCGGCTGTCATCAACACGCTGATTGCTGCGGCACAAAACGGGAAGAAAGTCACTGTGTTCGTAGAGCTGAAAGCCCGCTTTGATGAAGAAAACAATTTGGCTACAGCCGAAATGATGCAGGCTGCAGGCATCAAGATCATTTATAGCATTCCCGGATTGAAAGTACATGCCAAAGTGGCCCTCATCCGATGCAAAGGAGCGAACGGAGAAAAACGTCCCAGTTATGCCTATATCAGTACGGGGAATTTCAACGAAAAGACAGCGACACTCTATGCCGACTGCGGACTTTTTACCTGCCGCAAAGAAATTGTAACCGACCTCCACAATCTGTTCCGCACCTTGCAAGGAAAAGAAGGCTCCCAGTTCGGCACGCTGCTCGTGGCACGTTTCAACCTCATACCCGAACTGAACCGACTCATTGACAAAGAAATAGCATTAGCAGATGCAGGAAAAGAAGGACGGATCATATTAAAAATGAATGCCTTGCAAGACCCTGCTATGATAGACCGCCTTTACGAAGCCTCCGAACACGGCGTACAGATTGATCTCATTATCCGAGGAATCTGCTGTCTCATCCCCAACCAGCCCTACAGCCGCAACATCCGCATCACACGCATTGTGGACAGTTTTCTTGAACATGCCCGCATCTGGTATTTCGGCAACGACGGCAACCCGAAAGTGTTTATGGGCTCACCCGACTGGATGCGACGCAACCTGTACCGCCGCATTGAAGCCGTTACGCCCATACTCGACACCGCCTTGCGCGACCAGCTGATTGACATGCTCAACATCCAGCTGGCCGACAACCAAAAAGCTTGCTGGATAGATGAACGGCAACGCAACGTCTTTAAACAAGCACAAAAAGGTGTACCCGAAGTCCGGGCACAATACACCTTCTATGAATATCTGAAAAAATAACCTGCCGGATGCTTACTTTATTCTCCAAAGTAAGCATCCAGCAAACTTTTGGCTGCAACGAATGAAGTCAGGTTACCGCTGAGCACCTGCCGCTCCTTTTCCTGCAGCATAGCTGCAATTTTTGGATTGTTGTAAAAACTTTCACGCAAGTGTTCGTTGATGCTTTCATACATCCAGTATTTGCTTTGTTCGTTGCGACGATAGTCGAAATAACCGTTCGCCTTCACAAAATCGATGTATGCATATACCATATCCCACACTTCCTTCACACCGATATTATAAAATCCCGAATAGGTCAGCACCTGCGGTGTCCAGCCGGACTCCGATTTCGGAAAGAAATGCAGCGCATTCCTGAAATGGCTGGCTGCCAGTTTGGCCCGTTCCAGATTATCTCCATCCGCTTTATTGATGACAATACCGTCGGCCATTTCCATAATTCCCCGTTTGATACCTTGCAGTTCATCACCGGTACCCGCCAGCTGAATCAGCAAGAAAAAATCAACCATCGAATGAACAGCCGTTTCACTCTGCCCCACACCTACGGTTTCTACAAACACCTTGTCGAATCCGGCAGCTTCACACAAAATGATGGTTTCCCTCGTCTTACGGGCTACGCCCCCCAACGAACCGGCCGAAGGACTGGGACGAATAAATGAACAAGGATGAACCGACAGCTGTTCCATCCGGGTCTTGTCTCCCAAGATACTTCCCTTGCTCCGCTCACTGCTCGGGTCGATAGCCAATACAGCCAGTTTACCGCCCCGTTCGAGCACATGCAATCCGAAAACATCGATCGACGTACTCTTTCCGGCACCCGGAACACCACTGATGCCCACCCGTACCGAATTTCCAGCATAAGGAAGACATTTCTCAATCACCTCCTGAGCAATGGTCTGATGCTCCGGCTTCATGCTTTCTACCAAAGTAACAGCCTGACTCAGAATCGTGACATTTCCTTTCAGAATGCCCTCCACATACTCACCGACAGACAACTGACGGCGTTTCGGTTTACGCTTCAGATAAGGGTTCACAGAAGAGGGCTGCTCAATACCTTTATTCACTACAAGCCCTTTGTATGCTTCACTATTTTCAGGATGTTCCATGGTACAAAGATTTAGCGTTTGATATTAATTTCTACTTTCGGACGCAACGGGTCGTTGGTTATCATCAAAATACGCAAATGATGCTTCTTATTGCCGACATCACGTTTGCGGATGGTCACTCTCAACTTAGTCATTCCGTCAGGCGGCAGCACCGTCTTTTTCAGTCGCACACCCACCGAAGAATTAAACACCTGCAGTTTGCTGATCACCAGCGGTGTCTTTCCCGCATTGGCTATCAAGATGTCATAATTCACCTTTTTCTTGTTGATCAGCGCCACACTGAGATCAATATCACTCTCCGACAGGCGGATAGCCGGTGCATTGAGTGAATCCTGAGCCGTCATGCGAGAGAAGTCAGGAAGCAAGATAGCCGAAACGGGAATTTCATTCTCCTCACACACCTTATCCCCTGCAAAGCGAGACAGATACACCGAAGTCTGAGTCAGCCCGTAGTCTTTCAGCATACCGGCATCCAGCGTCAGTTTCACGGTTCCTTTTTTGCCTTTCAGCAGCACGTTAGGTTCTGCCTCCATCTTCAGATAAGGAGGCAGGTGCATCAACACCGGTTCATAAGGACGATTGGAAAGATTGGCAATGCCAAATGTCAAAGATGATTCCTGTCCGTGATACACATCCGGGAATGCAAACTCATCCTTATCCAGACGGATGTTTCCGATAGCATAAGGATGCGTTTTCGTATAATCCTTAATCTCCTGCACCACTTCCCCCATGAAATGGAGATAAATCAAGTTGGGCGAAGCATTGCTGTAGATACCTACATCCTTAGAAAAATGCCCCAAGGCCTTTGCATCAAAAGTAGCCTTCACCACCCCCTTGGCACCCGGAGCAATCGGTTCCTTGGTCCAGTCGGCCACAGAACAGGCACAGGACGTAGTCACGTTAGTCAGCACCAACGGCTGGTTACCCGTATTCGTTATGGTATACTCCACCGTAGCAGGATGCTTCCACTCTATCTGTCCGAAATCATGCGTCTCCTTATTGGACGAAATTCGGGGTTGAGCAACAGCTGTCAAAGCGACAGATAACAAAAAAATTATCGATAATACATTACGTTTCATGCTGGTTATATTATTTTGGAGCACAAATGTAGCTGTTTTAGATGAGTTTTTCATCACTTGTTGAATATATTTCACTTTTCAACAACCACCTTCCTCGAATCAGAATGAGAAGCATATTCAGGAGCATAAGCGCTCTGGATAGAAACCACCCCTCCTTCATACACACCCGTCCGGCTCACCCGATAGGCAGACTCCAACACAAAAACTCCTTTACCCAGCGCATCAAAGAAATAATGGGTAGACGCATCTTTGATATCGACATAATAGCCCATTCCCTCATTCCAATGATAGCCAGACAGACTCTCCAACGGTTCGAGGCAAGCAGCCCGCTGATCTTTCAACTGTACAAAATCGGCAGCCCGGTCGGTACGGACTGTAATGCGCACCACCACTTTATCACCTACCTTAAGCCTGCTGTCTTCATTCAGCGGCAACAGCTTCGTAGCCTTTCCCTCCGTGTGCTCCACATACCATTTCTTTTCCACTTGCCACCCTCCAGTCTGCTGTTTCACGTCACTGACAGGTGTATCATATGAAGCATATACAGCTCCCCATGCCACGCCTGGAGTTGCTTTCTCCACCCGGATAGTCCGTGCATTTACCACCGCTTTCTGCGTATAATGCTGCTTCACATAGCCCAGTCCCGAAACAGCTTCCTGCCCGTCCAGTGCCGTATGCAACACCTCATTGCCAATCACCATACGCACATTCCCCTGTCCGTCCAAGAGATTCGTTCCGTTCATCAGCAACGCATAAACCGCATCGGCCGTAGCAATCGGCGAATCCCACTGCTGTGTCTGCTTCTGTTTCAGCAGCCACATCTTCATTTCCTCCAGTTCCCCGGCATGGCCACCCACTGCAGCCAAAGCCTCCATCACATCCACATGCAACCGTACAGGCCATTCGCCCCATGTAACCGGCATTTCGTTGAACGCAAAGAACAGACCATGCTCATCCGTTTGTGTAAGATGCTCCTTCAGCGAAGCAACAAAAGCAGCAGCCTCCCGAGACTGACCATTTTTCACCAGCACAACAGCCGCCATCGCCTTTGCACTCATTGAAGCCGAAGGAAGCAGTTCCTTCATCTGAGACAAATAATAAGTATATGCCTCCTTGTTGGCATCAGGCACCGGTGTTCCGGTAAGAGCTACTACATACAGATAGCGCAGCGAAAACATCGACAACCCCGAAGCCTTCACACCGCGCCGGCGAGCTTTCTGCCATTCAGTATACTCCTTAAGCACCGTTTGATGCAAATAATGAAGGGCCTTCTGCTGCAGTTGCAAAGCCTCACCCGAAAGCGACTGCCCCGTAAGCAATGCCAGACGCGCATTCAGCTCGGCAATATAGAGAGTAACTGTCGGACTCCCCTGCATGCCCTTGAACCAAGACCAAGCTCCGTCGTCATGCTGCAATTCCTGCAAGCGGGTAAGAGCTGTGATGTGCTGGTTGCGCACATAATTCAAATCAAACAATGTAGCCAGCCGTTCTTTCTGCTGCGCCTCCGTCTGTGCTTCGAGCACCCAAGGCGACTCAGCAAGCAGCAGATTCTTCAGTTCCTGATTTTGCTGCAAGTTACTCCAAAGCGTTTCCTTTGTTCCACCCTGCAATTTCCAGCTGTCCAAAACAGCCTTGACACGAGGCTGACTGTTCAGGATGTAAGCCGCCAGTGCATTAGCATAATAGGCAGTGGCCCAAGAAATCGCATTCTGATCGGCAGGCATAGCCAATGAAGGCAGCGCCTGCACAGCATACCAAGCCGGATTTCCGGTAAACTCCACCGTCAACTGCCGGTTCACCGCCGACGCACTATGCCGGTTGAAAAGCGTCTGCAACGAGAATGTACGCGACTCTTCTCCCCGGATGGGCATCGGCAAAGTTTCCACCACATGCATCTTGCTGCTCAGCACCGGCAAGAGCTGCTGTTCCCCGTCACTGAACTGCTCACTGTCGGCCACCAGCCGGCAACCCAACAGCCCGTACTTATCTGTAGCCGTGAAACGGAACACCACACTCGCCTGCTTGCCTGCCTCCACAGCAAAAGATTGCTTCTGTGAATGAATCACCTTTTCAGTCAGCGGATCGAAAAGTACAAAGCGCACAGTTCCCCGCTGCTCCACCCCCGTTTGGTTGCTCACAGCAGCAGCCACGGTCGTTTCATCTCCTTCCCGGACAAAGCGCGGCAAGTTGGGTGTCAGCATAAACTCTTTGCTGGTTGTCACCTCTTCCTCCACCATTCCCGTAAGCATTCCCTTGGTATGTGCATATCCGCAGAACTTCCAGCGAGTCAAACTTTCGGGCATAGTGAAAGAGAGCACCACCTCCCCCTGCTCATTGGTATGGAGCTGCGGATAAAAGAAAGCCGTTTCCGCCAGATTGCTACGCAAGTTATCGGTATTCTCAGACAAGTGAGCATCCGATGCTTCCCCTTCTTCAAGTGATGAACCCGCACCTATGGCAATCGATTCCGACTCAAACACAACATCCGTTACTTCCTGATCGGATATCTGTACCGGAACAAATTTCGCCTCCACTGCTGCAGTATGGTCTGCCCCGTTCCTGCTCTTCATGCTCACGGTGGGCACAGCACCTGTCAGTAATTTCCTCGGATTAGGATTATAGCCCACCATCCCTGTTTCCCTGGCAAAGCGGAAAAGAGAAGAAGCAAAGTGATCGTACATCAACGCAGGCACTCTCAAGTAGTCCACATCCCACCAGAACGAATACCGAGTTTCTCCTTGATAATCCGTATTCCAGTAAAAGAAAGGAAGCCTACGGAAGTAATACGGACGGAAAGACTGCGAACGCTTCCATAGTTTATCAAGCGAAGCATCATACATCAGCCCCAGCATCTCCGCATCCGCCGCCCTGCCTTGCGGAGTATGAAGCGTCAGTTTCCATTCCTCCTGCTGTCCGGGACGTAACTTGTCACGGAACACCTTCCACTTCATCTTCAAGGTCTTTGCAGGCATGCGCTTCTTCAATTCGATATTTTCTCGATACAACACTCCGTCTCTGACCATTGCCATCGAAACCAGCAATCCGTCACCATATTCTTCCTGATACGGATAGGTGAAACATTGAATGGTATCGGAAAGATGGAATGTTTTTGTTTCAATCAATCGCTGTCCGGAAAAGACATGCATCAACACATAAGCATCCTTTTCAGACGTACCATAATAAAAAACGGCCGGATGCTGCTCGTCAAACTCTGTACGATATTCATACACCCACGATTTTGTCGGCACCGGCGGACAAGAGTCGCTCAAAGAGAAAAGCACCGTATGATCTTCACACTTCACCTCCTGCCCTTTCGCATCGCGCACCGAAGCTTTCAGCACATAGGCTCCTGAAGGAAGCGACAGCCAATCCACCACCGTCTGCTGGTTCGAAGTGAATGTACCCGTGAGCAACGGACCATCACTGCTGACTTCAAATGTTTCCGGATGGGCCTGGTACACAGCATACTTTCCCGTCACCGATACCGGTTGGCCGTTCAGATTATGCACCTTGAAAACAACTGATTTTTGGCCGTTAACGCCCGAAACATCTTCCTTTAAAGTGCGTTCTTTCAAGTCAGTTTGCAACACCAGCGAACAATAGCCTGCTGCCAAAGAATACATAGCCGACTGCGTTTCTCCCGCTGCACTGGTCACCGTAGCCTCCACCTGATAATGATAATAAACAGATTCATGCTGCCCGTTGCGGCCTTCACCCTCCAAACGAACCGGCACCACAAACTGCCCGTTATCATCGGCTTTCACCTCTCCCGAAGCAATCTGCTTCGAAGCCATACGCCGCCAATATGCATATTCCACCCGCTGCACCGTATATTTTACAGGAACATCAGCCAACTGCACCCCGCTGAAAGAGCGGATGCTGCCACTCAACTGCACCTCATCGCCGATACGATAATCTGTAGAAGGCTGATTGAATGTCACATCAAACGTAGGACGTTTATACTCTTCCACCCGGATAGAAGTACTAAAACGGTCCGTACGAATCATAAAATCTCCGTTTAAACAAGCCGACGGCAAAGTAAAGGTAGTGGCAAACGAACCAAAATCATTGGTACGCACCTCCTGACGGGCCACTTCCTGCCGGTTGGCATCCCACAAAGTCAGCGTATAGCTCTTTCCGATTTGCACATGAGCCGTATCAGGCAATTGATGATAAGCAATGCCCTTCACATGCACCGTCTGTCCGGGGCGATACAGCGACCGGTCGGTGAGCAGCGTCAGTTCCTCCTGCGGTTCATACCCTCTGACATAGGAAAAGCCAGCCCTTCCTCCACTCACTGACATGAAATCCATCCCTTTATCCTCCCCCTTCGATGCTTTCACCCAGTGATAACTGTCCTTCCACGGAAAAACAACCCTCCCCTGCTCATTAGAGGTAAAAACAGCAGAAGGTTGCTTATCCTTTCCATACAAAGTAATTTCAGCACCCGCAATGGGAAGCCCCGATTTCCGGTCGAGAGTCAGCACCTCACATTGATTTTGCGGCAAACAAGCCGTCAGCAGTTTGATACGCGATACCAGTAGCTGTGCCTCCGCATTTTCACACGCCCGTGGATGAGGGAAAACCACCATTTTATACACACCGCAAACGGGCATCCGAAACTTCACCACCGTATCTTTTGTCAAATAATCTTCAGGACGCACCAGCGCATATTCCTGCTGTGATACCACTTTCTTGCCGGACAGCACCTTCACAGTGAAGCCATCCACATTTTTATGGTTGACCGACAGGCTGACTTCACTCTCCGGATAGGCTTCTTCTGACACACTCACATAAAAATGCGGTTTTTCAATATCCTTCAACAGATTTTTCAGTTCATTGATGCGTTCATAGCGCAGATAACGGCGAATGGCTTCCTCCGCAATCTGCTTGGCTGCAAAAGGCTGACGTTTGCTCAAAGCATAACTTGCCTGCGCCCTGTACACCTCGGCACACACGTCCTCCGACTGAAACTCCGCCCGCAAACGGTTGAGGTCGGCCAGATAAGGGTCTTGCGCCAGACCCAACAGACCTTTCGGTGGAAAATTCAAAGGAGCATACATTTCATTGGAGCGCTTCCACTCCACATACTGAAGATTCAGCAGCAGACAAGCAGCCTTCCTATCTTTAGCCTGATAGGCAGCTATCATCTCCTGATACAAACGGTTTATTTCCTTTTTAAAACCGAAAGGATACACCGCTTCCGCCCGCTGCAGCCGTTCCACATCCAGCATCTGCTGCAAGGAGCGAAGGGCACGGGATGCCAACAGATGATACCAGTCGTGATGATAGTATTCACTCGACTCTCCCGACACCGTCCAAGGAACATAACTGCGGGAAGAAGATGTCAGAAGCAGAAGAGAATCGGCTAGAGCTGCCTGCACATGGCTACGCACCTTCACGGCAAACTGACTGGCAGTCCATTCACGGATATCGTCCGAAGGAGCTTCCCCTTCAATGTTCGTCCGCCTGCTCAGCTGCCAATGGTTATAATCAGCGAAATCAGCATAATACTCTGCCAATAGGGAATGAAGCACTGCCCGTTCCACCCCGTCGTTGGAGCGGAGGGCCCATTGTTCCAGTCCTTTCAAATCCACATAAAAACTATCGGGAGTCAGTTCGCCTTGCAGCTGCATCCGCCATACGTAGGCCTTGAGCATCTGAGGTGCCTTCTTTTCTTTTTCCCCTTTGCTGAAAATTTCTTCCGTGATACGGATAGCCGACTGAGGCAGTCCATTTTTCTGAGCCTGCTCCACCTGTTTCCACAATTGTTCGAAAGTTTGTGCCTGTACCGACGGAATAACTCCGAGCATGCACAGCAACACCATGCAAATCAGTCTGATATTCATAGTTCCTCCGTTTTATCGTTCTACTCCAAAAAACATCCGCCCAAGCGGCAGTTAATAAACAAAGTAAACGAAAAAATAGAAGATTTTATCCCAAATAGCTGGTAAAAAAAGTCCTTTTGTAGAACATTAACGTACCAGCCAGTGAACGTGCAGTTTCACAGCAGTAGAAAGCTGCGCTTTCCGTGTACTAAAGCTATGCTTTCCCCCTCCTATACCTATGCTTTTCAAGTGCGAAAGCGCCACTTTAGAAAGGCTAACTGCCGCCAACATTTTTACAGAAAGAAACGGAGTTCTTCAGGCAAATAGCCGCTCCGAATCCGCCATTCCTGCGGATAAAGATTGTTGGCCCGGTTGCCAATGTTCTTCACAAAACCCAACGGTACGTTGCGGTATGTCAACAGCACAAAGCCACGGGGAGCTTCCGCCGACAAGGTGATGGCTTCTTTCCGCAAGTAAGCAATGGCCTGTTCGTAGGACAAGTCTTCAGTGGGGAATGCCTCCGGACGCAACAGAGCGGCACTCATCGCCAAGGCATGGTCGGGCAACAAGTCTTTTCCTTTTACCTCGCCCACCTTAACACCTGCCGATATCACCTTCAATGTTTGCTTGAGTGCAGCCACCTCATCGGCATGCTGTTTCGGAATCAGACAAAGATTTGCCCCCTCTACCTCGCAGGAATATCCAGCTGCAATATCTTCTCTCAGCCAACTCTGGGCCAGACTGAGATGTTCTTTTTTCACCAATGCAGGCACCGCTCCCCCTTTTTTGTCCTTTTTCTTGGATACTTTGCTTTTGGAAGACCTGCAAGTGGTTTCAACGGCCTCTTCATCTGCCAGCGGCTTGCGCAACGCAGCCAGGAAGAAGCCTTCGCCAGCCGTTTTATGAGGAAGAAAATGAAACACAGGCAAGGAACTGCCTTCGGCAGCCTGCAATCCTTCTTCCGCAACCGCAGAGGAAACAGTTCTTTCTGCCTGCAAATCTCCGGTGAGTTGCCATTCATCATTCACAGTCAACGGCAAAGGTTCGGCACCGAACTCCTCACAAATCCAACGGACGTTCTCTTCATCCTCTTTCGTATTATATGTACATGTGCTATAAATCAGTATCCCTCCCGGCTTCAGCACCGGCCAGATGTCGGCAATGATCCGCCGCTGCCGCTGCCAGCAGATTTCCACATTCTCCGGACTCCATTCTTCAATGGCCACCGGGTCTTTGCGGAACATTCCCTCTCCCGAACAGGGAACATCGGTAAGAATCACATCAAAGGCAAAGGGCAAAGAAGCAAAATCGGCCGGATCATTGTTGGTCACCACGACATCCGGATGTCCCCACTTCGTGAGGTTCTCAGCCAAAATCTGCGAGCGGTTGCGCATCACCTCATTGGCTACCAGCAAACTGCCTTCGGGCAATACGCTGCGGGCATGAGTGGACTTTCCGCCTGGAGCCGCACAAAGATCGAGCATGGTTACCGCACCAGATACGTACTGACGAATTACTTGCTCCACAAACATGGACGAAGCTTCCTGCACATAATAGCACCCCGCATGAAAAAGAGGGTCAAACGTAAACGTGGGACGTTCTTCCAGGTAAAAGCCCTGTGCCGACCAAGGCACCCGATGAGCCAGTTGCACAGACCATTTCGTCTGATTCAGACGGACACTCACAGGCGGTTCCTGTCCTAAGGCAACAGCCAGTTTTTCGTACTCCTCTTCTCCCAGCAAAGAGCGGGTATAAGCTATAAAAGATGCAGGTAAATTCATTTTTCGTACATTATTATGCCGCAAATATCAAAAATATTTTTCCCTTCTGCAACTTTACGCTCTGTTAAACAATAATAAATACCTCATCACAAGACCTCTCCAACGCAGTTATGTTGTATCTTTGTCGGTCTGTAAACTAAAGAAAAGAAAAAAGTTTTGAGAGCAATTGCATTTTTTTTATGTCTATTTTTATCTTTCTGCCAGGTTCAGGCAGATGTCCAAAGCAGTCACACCACAGAAAATACCAACTGGCTATCAACAGATTCTATCTTTCTGCCCAATGATTCCGCAACCATAGCCAACGACTCCGTCTTTCTGCCCAGTGATTCCATTGTTCTGAATTATCTGAGAGAAGTGGGTGTTCCCGTTTCCGACAACAATCACATTACACTGCTGAAAAGCGGAGAAGAAAAATTCATTGACTTGTTTGAGGCCATCCGACAGGCCAAACATCATATCCATCTGGAGTATTTCAACTTCCGAAACGACTCCATTGCCAATGCCTTGTTCGATTTACTGGCTGTCAAAGCCAAAGAAGGAGTGGAAGTACGGGCCTTGTTCGACGCATTCGGCAACTGGTCGAACGACCAGCCGCTGAAAAAGAAACATTTGAGAAAAATCCGCCAACAAGGCATCGAGATTGTGAAATTCGACCCCTTCAAGTTTCCCTATATCAACCATGCCATTCACCGCGATCACCGCAAAATTGTTGTCATCGACGGAAAGGTGGCCTATACCGGCGGAATGAACATTGCCGACTACTACATCAAGGGATTGCCCGCTATCGGCGAATGGAGGGATATGCACATGCGTATTGAAGGAGACGTAGTAAATACCCTGCAGGAAATTTTCCTGACCATGTGGAACAAAGAGACGAAACAGCACATCGGCGGAGAGGCGTATTTCCCGCTGCAGCAGTCCAAGAGTGATGAGAGAAACATGTTGGTGGCCATTGTAGACCGCACCCCTCGGAAAACGCCGTGGACACTGGGACGGGCTTATGCCAAATCCATAGAAGAAGCACAGGACAACATCAACATCATTACTCCGTATTATGTGCCGACCAAAATCATCACCAAGGCGCTGAAACGCACGTTGAAAAAAGGTATCCAGGTCACCATCATGGTGTCTTCGGCCTCTGATATTCCGTTTACTCCGGAAGCTGCACTATACAAACTACACAAACTGATGAAAAAGGGAGCCCATGTGTTTCTTTACAACGGAGGATTCCATCACTCTAAAATCATGATGGTAGACAACCGGTTCTGTACGGTGGGTACAGCCAACCTCAACAGCCGGAGTCTGCGTTATGACTATGAGACCAATGCATTTATCTTCAACCGGGAAGTCACCGAAGAACTGAATGAAATGTTTGCCGAAGACCTGAAAAACTGTACGCCTCTGACACCGGAATACTGGAAAAAGCGTTCAGCCTGGAAGAAATTCGTGGGCTGGTTTGCCAATTTATTGGGCCCGTTTATGTAACTCTCCACTGAATTATGTAACTTTGCCCACCGAATCAACTCATCATATATGAAGCAATATCTGGATTTAGTCAATCGTGTGCTGACAGAAGGTACGGAAAAAAGTGACCGTACGGGAACGGGAACCATCAGTGTTTTCGGACATCAAATGCGTTTTAACCTGGAAGAAGGATTTCCTTGTCTGACAACCAAAAAGCTGCATCTCAAGTCCATCATTTATGAGCTGCTCTGGTTTCTGAAAGGAGATACCAACGTGAAGTATCTGCAGGAACATGGAGTGCGCATCTGGAATGAATGGGCAGACGAGAATGGTGATTTGGGACATATCTACGGATACCAGTGGCGCTCATGGCCAAATTACGACGGCGGCTTCATCGACCAGATAACTGAGGCGGTGGAAACCATCAAAAAGAATCCGGACTCCCGCCGCATCATCGTGAGTGCCTGGAATGTGGCAGACCTGGACAACATGAATCTTCCGCCCTGCCATGCCTTTTTCCAGTTCTACGTAGCCAACGGACGGCTGAGCCTACAGCTCTATCAGCGCAGTGCTGACATTTTTCTAGGTGTTCCTTTCAACATAGCTTCCTATGCGCTGTTGCTGCAGATGATGGCTCAGGTCACAGGACTAAAAGCAGGCGACTTTGTACACACGCTGGGAGACGCCCATATTTATCTGAACCACTTGGAACAGGTGAAGCTGCAGCTGACTCGTGAACCACGCCCGTTGCCGCAAATGAAGATCAATCCGGAAGTGAAAAATATCTTTGACTTTCAGTTTGAAGATTTCGAATTAGTAAACTACAATCCGCATCCGCACATCGCCGGTGTGGTGGCTGTATAAACAGAAAAAAGATGAGCAAAATATCCATCATTGCTGCGATAGACCGCCGAATGGCTATCGGCTTTCAGAACAAACTGCTGTTTTGGCTGCCCAATGACTTGAAACGCTTCAAAGCGCTTACAACTGGACACACCATTCTGATGGGGAGAAAAACATTTGAATCGCTCCCCAAAGGCGCACTGCCCAACCGCCGCAACATCGTGTTGTCTTCTCATCCCGAAACCAAATGTGAAGGGGCAGAAGTCTTTACTTCCATCGAAGCTGCATTGCAACATTGCGGAGAAGAAGAACATATATATATCATTGGAGGAGCCAGCATTTATCGCCAGGCACTTCCGCTGGCGGATGAACTCTGCCTGACAGAAATCGACGACACGGCTCCTGAAGCGGATGCTTACTTCCCGGATTTTTCATCCGACGAATGGCAAGAAAAAAGCAGAGAAGTTCATCCGGCGGATGAAAAACATCTCTGCTCTTATGCTTTTGTAGACTATATCAGAAAATAAAAGCCGGCTTGAATACGCAAACCGGCACCACATTTATTCTTCGTCTTCTTCCACCAAGATCGGCATCTGCCTCTTAATAGCTTCGTGGAAAGAAATCAATGTTTCCGTCCGTGCCAATCCCAGCGGCTGCAACTTGTCATGAATGATACTCAGCAAGTGGTGATTGTTTCTGGCATAAATCTTGATGAACATGTCATACTTTCCTGTTGTGAAATGACACTCCACTACCTCCGGAATAGCTTCGAGTGCTTTTGTCACTAAGTCAAAAGATTCAGGGTCCTTCAAATAGATGCCAATATAAGCACAAGTCTCATATCCCACCTTCTCAGGGTCAATGATATATTCCGAACCTTTCAATATACCCAAATTGGTCAGTTTCTGAATACGTTGATGAATGGCGGCGCCTGACACATTACAAGCTCTTGCCACTTCCAAAAACGGAATACGTGCATTTCCTGCAATCAGTTTAAGAATCTGTTCATCTAAAGTATCTAATTGATGATGTCCCATTTTTTATCAATTTGTTTTATTCTAATCTATTATTTACGCAAAGTTAGCGATTTTCTCTCAACAAATGATGGGATCTATTACTTTTATTAACATATAGATAGTTAATCAACAATAATTTGTATCTTTGCATAAACTAAAATCACGTATATGAAAAAGATTGCTTGCATCGCATTTCTGCTGCTCACATTCACAAATTCTTACGCTCAAAAATTTGAGGATTACTTTGAAAACAAAACACTTCGCGTTGACTATATCTTTACCGGAAATGCCAAGCAGCAGGCCATCTATCTGGATGAACTCTCACAGCTCCCTTCATGGGCCGGCCGACAACATCATCTGGACGAATTGCCGCTGGAAGGAAACGGACAGGTTATTGTCAAAGACTTGTCTACAAAAAAGTGCATCTACAAAACTTCATTTTCGTCCCTGTTCCAAGAATGGCTGACGACTGATGAAGCCAAAGAAACAGCCAAAGGTTTTGAGAATTCCTTTTTGCTGCCCTACCCCAAACAGCCGGTAGAAGTGGAGGTGAGACTTTATTCGTATCAGCGCCAGATAACGGCAAGCCTGAAACATATGGTGAAGCCAGACGATATCCTGATTCATAAACGCGGCACGTCGCACGTAAACCCTCACCGGTATGTACACCGGAGCGGTAATGAACAGCAGTGCATCGACGTGGCTATTCTGGCCGAAGGCTATACCGAACAGGAAATGGACGTGTTCTACAGAGATGCCGAAGAGACCTGCAAAAGCCTTTTCTCGCACGAACCGTTCCAGTCAATGAAAAATAAATTCAACATAGTAGCTGTGGCAGCTCCTTCAACCGACAGCGGTGTGAGTGTGCCTCGCGAGAACCTATGGAAGAAGACAGCCGTACACTCACACTTTGACACATTCTACTCGGAACGCTACCTCACAACCAGCAGAGTAAAATCTATTCATAATGCATTAGCTGGCATTCCGTACGAGCACATCATTATTTTAGCCAATACAGACGTCTACGGCGGCGGAGGAATCTACAATTCATACACCCTTACCACAGCACATCATCCCATGTTCAAGCCCGTGGTAGTGCATGAATTTGGCCATAGTTTCGGCGGACTGGCAGATGAATATTTTTACGAAAACGATACGATGACAGACACTTATCCGCTGGATATCGAACCCTGGGAACAGAATATTTCTACCTTGGTCAATTTTGCAGCCAAATGGAAAGATATGCTTCCTAAGAATACCCCCATCCCCACACCTGTCAAACAACACTCTTTCTACAAAGTGGGAGTTTATGAGGGTGGCGGCTACTCGGCAAAAGGCATTTACCGACCGGCATACGACTGCCGCATGAAAACAAACGAACATCCGGCTTTCTGTCCGGTATGCCAGCGCGCACTGAAACGCATCATTGAATTCTATGTTCCTTGAGAAAAGGCAATATATTGTTTTAACTTAAAAAACCAAACTTAATGATTAAATTACAACGAATCAAAACAGCAGATGTAGACTTGTATCAGTTCATGGAGAATCTGATTACCACTGCTTTTCCTGCAGAAGAATACCGTGCTTTGGAACAGTTGAGAGAATATACAGACAAAGTGGAACTGTTTCACAACAATGTCATCCTGGAGGACGAGCAGCCTATCGGTCTATTGACCTACTGGAATTTCGGAGAATTCTATTATATTGAACATTTTGCCACAGACCCCTCCATGAGAAACGGAGGATATGGAAAAAAGACACTGGAATATGTATGCACACAGCTTGGCAAACCCATCGTCTTGGAAGTGGAACGTCCTGAAGAGGAAATGGCTATCAGACGCATCGGATTCTATCAACGCCAAGGATTCAAACTTTGGAAAAACGACTATTTGCAACCCCCATACAAGGAAGGCGATGATTTCCTCCCCTTGTATATCATGGCCCATGGAGACTTGAATCCAGATACAGACTACGAAACTGTGAAAAATAAAATCCACCGGTTTGTCTACGGAGTGAAGGAATAATCACATATTAGCAATATATTACCCAAAGAGAAAAGAACTATTCATCACTGCTTTGAGAAAGTACATAAAAAAGAAAGGCTTCCTACAATAGGAAGCCTTTCTTTTTATATAGAGAATTAACTATTTGTTTTCACCACGTTTAGTAGCAGAGTAGTTAATCTTCAAAGCATAAGATTTTCTAAGAGCATTCTTAACGTCTGTTACAATACCCATCTTAGTCTTTTGGTCTACTTTCAAAGATACAGTCATTTTAGCTGCATCACCTTCACTCATGCTCGCACGTTCCTGGAAGATGAAGTCTTGTACTTCGCTAACTTCAGCATAGCTGTCGTTCAGCTGAATACGACTTTCAGTACCCATTTTAGCGCGATATTCTTGAGTAGGTTCACCTACATAAATGAATGTCACCAATGATTTCTTCTCCAGTTTTTCGAGTTCAGTACCTTGCGGAAGTGTAAACTGCACCTTTAATGTTACCTCACGCATTGTTGTTACAATCATAAAGAAGAACAACAAGGTAAAGATAAGGTCAGGCAACGAAGAAGTATTCAATGCCGGCATTTCACGTTTACCAGTCTTATTAAATTTTCCCATTACTTACTTCTTTTTTTCTCCGTATTTTTTAGGTTCTGCCTCAGAAATTCGTTGCGGATAAATTTCACGGATAGCTTTTTGCTGGTCATCGCTCAATTCTGCATAATCTGCACCGAATTTTTCATTAGCCAACTCATTTCTCAACTCATTGTATGCAGCAACCAATTCGTTCTGCACACTGATATATGCCTGATAAGAAGAACCACGGTCGTTCTGCAAAGAAATTACGTGCTTGTCGTTCACCAAATATGTTCCGAAGAATTCCACATTTTTCTGTGTCTTTTCGGGCATATTTTCAGCGTTGTTGACATTAGCAATAAATTCTTTAGCTTTTTCTCTCAGCTGCTCAACACCGATATAATCATTACCGCACATCAAAGCATCATCTTTATTCAGATAAACCTGCAAAATGTTACGTTCTTTGATCTTATCTGTGGTCTCGTTATTTTCTTCTTCTGGTGGCGGAGGCAAAAGTCTTGCCAAACCACGGTCTGTATCCATTGATGTTGTAATCAAGAAGAAAATCAGCAACAAGAAAGCGATATCCGCCGTAGAACTTGAGTTAATATCAGGAACTTTTCTTTTTCCTTTTGCCATTTTGAATACTTATTAAGATTGAGTTTCCTCAATATTGATTATGATAATTTTTTCTTAATTCCACTTGCGATGATAGCTACGATAGTGATCAACAGCAATGCGTAAATAGAGAAAAGGAACATATCAGTCAATTTCAGCCAAAAAGGAACGTTATCAGTACCGCTGTAACCCGGAATCTGCAATGTAGTGCTGTCACCCATTGCCCAAGAAATACCAAGAACAGCAACTAAAAGAACCAAACCAAGCAAAGATTTCACTGCGTTAGCAGGGCTGTCTTTGAAAGCTGCTCCAAATTGGAACACAGCAGCCAGCAGAGTAGCAGCAACAGCAAGACCTAACAATACATAGATAAGCATCAACAGAGCGTTAGTGTATGCAGGTTGCCACATTTCTGGATCTACTCCTGCGATGACATCCGCGCCTTGAGCATCTCCACCGAAGTAGAACAGCCCCAGAACAACGAGGATGATAGCAAACATCGCATAAAGAGCATAATACGATATTTTATATGTTAACTTACTCATCTCGAATTATTTTTTGTATTTCAAGTTATATTTGATTACCATGTCAAGCAAAGAGATAGAAGAATCTTCCATTTCGCTTGTAAGAGCTTCAATCTTAGAAAGAATGTAGTTGTAGAATACCTGAAGGATCAAAGCTACGATCAAACCGAAGATAGTAGTAATCAAGGCAACTTTCATACCACCAGCAACAACTGTCGGAGAGATATCACCAACTTGTTGGATTTTATCAAATGCCTGCACCATACCGATTACAGTACCCAAGAATCCGAGTGACGGAGCCATTGCGATGAACAATGTGATCCAAGAACATCCTTTTTCCAAGTAACCTGCTTGTACACCACCGTAAGATACTACTGATTTTTCTACTACGTCGATACCTTGGTCAATTCTCATCAAACCTTGGTAGTAGATAGAAGCAATAGGACCTCTTGTGTTACGAGCGATGTCTTTAGCAGCTTCAACGTCACCTTTTTCCAAAGCAGCTTCGATAGATGCCATAAACTTCTTAGTGTTAATTTCAGCCAAGCTCAAATAGATGATACGTTCGATACAGAAAGCCAAACCGATCACCAAAGCAACGGCTACCAAACTCATGAAAGATGCAGTACCTTCGATAAATTTCACTTTCAATTCTTTGTGAATACCACCTTCTTCAACAGCAGGAGCTTCAGCAGCGGGAGCAGCTTCTGCAGCAGGAGCCGCAGTTTGTTCAGTTTGTTCTGCAGCAGGAGCATCTTGAGCCTGAGCAAATTGAATAGAGCCAAATGTAAAGGCACCAATCACAGCAACAATTGCAAATAACTTTTTCATTGTGTGTCTAATTTTTAAGATTAATTAATTGATTATTATTGTTTTTACTTCTCGTTTCATATTCAATTTGCGGAGAGACGGGGATTCGAACCCCGGATACACTTTTGGTGTATACACGCTTTCCAGGCGTGCCTCTTCAACCACTCGAGCACCTCTCCTTTTGGTTTTCCTGCTTTTTCAGCTACAAATGTATCCTTTTTTTTCTTTTGTTGAAGCATTCTTCCTTTTTTATCTCGAATAAATACTGCAAATTAATATAATTTAAAACCTTTCCGCTATAAATTCCCTATTCCAAACAAATTTATAGCATTTTCGGAAGTCTTCTTCGACACATATTCAACCGGCTGTTTATAGATTTCGGCCACTTTGGCCAAAGTATCTTTCACGAATGCACTTTCGTTTCTTTTTCCCCGGTTGGGCACCGGAGCCAAGTAAGGGGAATCAGTTTCCAACACGATTCGTTCCAGCGGCACCGACAATAAAGCTTCGGGAAGCGGAGATTTCTTAAAGGTCACCACACCATTAATTCCCATCTTGAATCCGTCGAACTCCAGCAGTTTCTGCGCTTCCTCTGCCGTACCGATGAAACTGTGGAACACACCGGTAAGCGGAGTATTTTTATAAGGCAGCAACACCTTATATATATAGTCAAATGCTTCACGCGCATGAATGACAATAGGCAATTGATACTCAAGTGCCCATTCTATCTGACGTTCAAACACCAGCATCTGTTCTTTTAGGAATGTTTTATCCCAGTAAAGATCCAGTCCGATTTCACCAATCGCTATAAAGCGGCGCCCACTATCCAGGTGTTGCTTCACCACAGCCAGTTCCTGTTCGTAGGTTTCATTGACCGAAGTAGGATGCAACCCGACCATCGGATAACAATAACCGGCATACGTATCACACACCGCCAACAAGGAGTCAATCGTCGAACGATCAATATTTGGCATAAATACAGCGGAAACACCAGCCGCCTGCGCACGCTCAATCACTTGAGGCAAATCGGAAGCAAACTCTTCCAGAAAAAGATGGGAATGAGTATCTATCAACATATTTTTTTGCTTTCTTCTTTCTTTTTTTCACTCGACCGATAATAATAAACCAGGCCATAAGACCGACACAAATCCAAACGGGATTCGTTGGGCGTAACGTTTTGAAAATTTGCTTCTACCTGATTCCATATATTCAGAATAAGTTCGTCGGCACGCTTTCGCATGGCAGTCAGTTTCTCCAGGCTACGCGCCGTCAGTGTCTGAAAGTTCCTCTGCCGCTCATAGCTGTCGACAAACTGATCGTAGTACACCTTCACACGGGCAATATTAGGGTTATAAATAGGAACACCGCCCTGTACCTTTCTGCGCTCTTCCCCCTCAATGACTTTCCTCCCCCACTCCACCAATGCCGCTTCATTCTGCAGATCGGGAACCGCATTGGAAACAGGCAGCCCATACAGTTCCTTCGCAGCTGATTTTATCTCCTCACGGACAACTGCCATATTCAGCACCTGAATAAAATGAGAAACATAAAGACGGGCCATTTTCACATTCTGCTGATGTTTCTTGGCAGCCCGCACCTGATTTGCATAGCATTGAGCATAATAAGCCTGGGCCGGTTCAAATTTCTGTAAAAAAGCACGTGCTTCAAACAACGTATTGTATGCTATGGGCACTTGCCCGTCATGATACAAGTCTCCTCTTTCGACCGCTGTCTTTAGCGCTCGAATCCGGGCCTGATCGGTATTGGGAAGTCGTCTGTAAGGCATGAAGCAAGAACGGGATTACACTTCGCGGTACATCAGCTGGTTGACCAGATTCTTCAATTCATTTTTCCGGTCCTCGGCCACAGCAACTGACGCCAGACTTTCCATGGCCAATGCATAATACTCATGCATCTTCTTCTCGCAGATACAGCGGATATCCAGTTGGTTGTAAATATCTGTCACAGCTGCTATTTTCTCTTCCGGCCGATAGTTCTCTGCTTCCAGCCAACGATTCAGTTCTTTTTTCTGTGCATCGTCGGCACACTGCAAAGCCTTAATCAACATATAAGTCTTCTTGTTGCAGAGAATATCTCCTCCAATTTTCTTTCCGAACACTTTCGGGTCACCGTATACATCCAGCAAATCATCCTGCAATTGGAAAGAAATTCCTATCTGCACACCGAAGTCGTATAGACGAGCCATATCCTCGTCCGAAGCACCCGCCAACAAAGCACCCGTTTTCAGACTGGCAGCCAGAAGCACAGCTGTCTTCAAGCGAATCATTTCAATATACTCCTCTTCCGACACATCGTCACGCGACTCAAATTCAATATCCAGTTGCTGCCCTTCACAGATTTCCAAGGCTGTCATGCTAAACAAATCCATCACAGCCCGAATAGAATCTGCATCACAGCCCAACATATACCGGAATGCTAAAATCAACATGGCATCACCGGAAAGAATGGCAGCATTGTCATTCCACACCTTATGCACAGTCGGCTTACCGCGACGCATATCCGAGCGGTCCATCACATCATCGTGCAACAACGTATGATTATGATACACCTCAATCCCCATGGCCGGTCCGTAGATAGAAGACACTTCCTCCTTGTAAAGATTGTAAGCCATCAGCATCAACACAGGACGCAACCGCTTTCCACCCAACGAAAGCACATATTCGATAGGAGCATAAAGCCCCTTAGGATCACGTGAAAACTGATTTTCTGATATATAACTGTTTATTTTTTCTAATAATTGAGAAGCTGTATACATGACGGATGAAAGAGATAAAATGAAAAGAGGCTGCCCGGAAGCAGCCTCTACAAATAATAAAGTTACAAATTACTGCAGTCTAAACATTACAGGAACTGTATATTTTACACGTACTGGTTTACCACGCTGCATACCCGGTTTCCATTTCGGCATGGAGTTAATCACACGGAGTGCTTCTTTATCCAAGTACGGGTCAACGCTACGTACAACCTTAGCATCTACGATACTACCGTCCTTGTTAACAACGAACTGTACGATAACACGACCTTGAGTACCGTTTTCCTGAGCGATAGTTGGGTATTTGATATTCTTAGCCAAATACTGCATCAAAGCAGCCTGACCACCGGGGAATTCCGGCATGTTTTCTACCACTTCGAAGATTGTCTGTTCTTCCGGTTCTTCTTCAACCACCTGTACAGGAACGTATTTTACTTCTACCGGAGCAACGTTATCTTCATTGATAATGGTTGTTTCGTCTTCGATTTCTGTTTGATCGTCAACAATCTCCAACAATTCAGCCACCTTCGGAGCCTCTGGTGGGGGTGGAGCTGCCTGTTCAGGGGTTTCAGTAATAGGAATGATTTCCTCTTCAAACACGACATCAGCTACAGCTTGAGTCATATCAATTTTCACATCACGGTGACTCCATTCGAAGGCAACGAACATGAAAGCCAATACAACCACGTAACCGATGAGCAGCCATGTAGACTTCTTGCCTTCCAAGTCCGCTTTGGGTGATTTTTTAACTTCCATAAAATTAATTAATATAATGATTAATAAAAAAGTGTCTTCCTTATACGCACTATACTATGTGCTGTGGCAAATATAGAGCTTTTTCGGTGAATGCCTCTCTTCCTGAAACTTCTTTTTCTTCGTTTTTTAACTTTTTTAATCCTTTCAAGGCAACCTCACTCGTTTTATGTCCAAAAGCATGGTCCATTTTCAAAATAAATGTATCTTTGGCGAATAAATAAGATAATCTGAGCATGAAAAAAATAGTTATAGCAATCGACGGTTTTTCCTCTTGCGGAAAAAGTACCATGGCAAAAGACCTTGCCCGTGAAATTGGATATATTTACATTGACAGCGGAGCGATGTATCGGGCTGTTACCTTATTTAGTATAAAAAAGGGAATCTTCGGTCCCGAAGGCATCGATGCTGAAAGACTGAGAAAGGAAATCGGCAACATACACATCTCATTCCGCTTAAATCCTGAAACAGGTCGGCCAGACACCTACCTGAACGACGAAAATGTGGAAAACCAGATCCGCACCATGGAAGTGTCTTCCAAGGTGAGCCCCATCAGTGCACTCGATTTCGTACGGGAAGCCATGGTGGCACAACAGCAAGCGATGGGAGTGGAAAAAGGTATCGTAATGGACGGCAGAGATATCGGTACAACCGTATTTCCTCAAGCCGAACTGAAGATATTCGTCACTGCTTCGGCCGAGATCCGTGCTCAACGCCGCTACGACGAACTGAAAGCCAAAGGACAGGAAGCCAGTTTCGATGAAATTCTGGAAAACGTAAAGCAACGCGACTACATCGATCAGAACAGGGAAGTAAGCCCACTGCGAAAGGCAGATGACGCGCTTCTTTTAGACAACAGCCACCTGACTATCGAAGAACAGAAAGTTTGGTTGTTCGACCAGTTCAACCGCGTGACTCGATAAGCCATCTTCCACAGTAAAGCCACATTCTTTATGATAAAGGTAGAGATAAATGAAAGTTCCGGATTTTGCTTTGGCGTGGTTACCGCCATACACAAAGCCGAAGAAGAACTGAGTAAAGGAGAACCCCTATACTGCCTGGGTGACATTGTGCACAACAGCCGGGAAGTGGAGCGGCTCAAAGCAATGGGGCTAATCACCATCAACCATGATGAATTCAAGCAACTGCGCAATGTAAAAGTTCTGCTCCGCGCCCACGGAGAGCCCCCGCAGACCTATCAGATTGCCAAGGAAAACAACATTGAAATCATCGATGCCACTTGTCCGGTAGTGCTCCGACTGCAGAAACGAATCAAGCAGGAGTTTCTCAAGGAGAGCCAACGGGAAAAACAAATAGTCATCTATGGCAAGAACGGCCATGCCGAAGTGTTGGGTCTGGTAGGCCAGACAGAAGGAAAAGCCATTGTCATTGAAAAAGCAGCCGAAGCACCGAAGCTGGATTTAAGCAAGGACATCCGTCTGTTTTCACAAACCACCAAATCGCTCGACGAGTTTCAGGAGATTGTAGCCTACATCAAAGAACACATTTCCTCCGATACCACGTTCGAATACTACGACACCATTTGCCGGCAAGTGGCCAACCGCATGCCCAAGTTAAGAGAGTTTGCGGCGGCACATGACCTGATATTCTTCGTCAGCGGTAAAAAGAGTTCGAACGGAAAAATGTTATTCGACGAATGCCTAAAGGTTAATAAGAATTCACATTTAATCGATAGCGAACAAGAGATTGATGCCTCTTTATTGCAAGAAGTACACTCTATAGGGGTGTGTGGAGCCACTTCCACTCCCAAATGGCTGATGGAAAACGTTCAAAAACAAATTCAAAGACTGTTAGAAAACAAAAACAAATAGCAATAAATAGAAAGTAGTAGGTTACTTTTTGAGTTTTTTAGCGTACATTTGTGACATTAATTAATTAACGAATAGATTGAGTTATGGGAATCGTGAAATGTATCGGAATCTTGACCTCAGGAGGCGATGCTCCAGGTATGAACGCTGCGATACGCGCAGTGACACGTGCAGCTATTTATAATGGATTGCAGGTAAAAGGTATATATAGAGGATACAAAGGTCTGGTAACAGGTGAAATAAAAGAATTCAAAAGCCAAAACGTAAGCAATATCATCCAGATGGGTGGTACGATTTTAAAAACAGCTCGCTGTAAGGAATTCAAAACCCCGGAAGGCCGCCAGCTGGCATACGACAACATGAAAAAAGAAGGTATCGATGCCTTGGTAGTTATCGGAGGAGACGGTTCACTGACCGGTGCACGTATCTTCGCACAGGAATTTGATATTCCCTGCATCGGATTGCCCGGCACCATCGACAACGACCTTTACGGTACAGACACTACCATTGGTTACGACACTGCCTTGAACACCATTCTCGATGCAGTAGATAAAATTCGTGATACAGCAACGTCACACGAACGTCTGTTCTTCGTTGAAGTCATGGGACGTGACGCTGGTTTCCTTGCTTTGAACGGAGCGATTGCTTCCGGAGCAGAAGCTGCTATCATCCCCGAATTCAGCACAGAAGTGGACCAGTTGGAAGAGTTCATCAAGAACGGATTCCGCAAATCTAAAAACAGTAGTATCGTACTGGTGGCCGAAAGCGAACTGACCGGTGGAGCTATGCACTACGCAGAACGTGTGAAGAACGAATATCCGGAATACGATGTACGCGTAACCATCTTAGGTCACTTGCAACGCGGTGGAAGTCCAACAGCCCACGACCGTATCTTAGCCAGCCGCTTGGGAGCAGCAGCCATTGATGCCATCATGGAAGACCAGCGCAACGTGATGATTGGTATCGAACATGATGAAATCGTGTATGTGCCTTTCAGCAAAGCCATCAAGAACGACAAACCCATCAAGAAAGAACTGGTAGGTGTCTTGAAAGCACTTTCTATCTAAAAAGTAAAAAAGAACAGAAAGCTACAAAGCTATTTATAAAAAGCATAAGGAATTCAACCATTCCTCTCATTCATCAGTTCTGCTGCATATATCCTTGCAGCAGAACTGTTTTTTTAATCTGAACCTATCACCATTGTCTCCCTTTTAAAACAGGAACTAAAAAAAAACTCCCGACTATCGGAAACCGCTGTCCTAATTACTCATTTTTAACAGCATCCAAAAGCCGCAGCAATTGGACAATAGTCCGACTTAAGTTACGTAAGGCAGATACCGGTTGCATAGCTTCTTCCAATGATACAAGACCCGGCTGAATTGAAATTAATGCAGTAAATCGAAAATAATCTCAATACCCGACTTTAACTCCCCGTTTAAAAAAGGCATCAGTCCTCCAGCCACACCACCAGCAGCACCAGCACCCGGTAAAAAAGCCATATCAACTCCTGTTTCCAAACTCAACACATGAGCATAGGAACGTAAGCCTTGGTCAAGAAAAGCAACTTGCTCGGCAGAGGCTCCCTTTTGCGGAGCATACACATACGCAGCTCCCTGCGGACCATACAACGGGTTTGCACATCACAGGCCAGCACAAAAGAAGAATCCTGCAAATCCTCCCGCAAAGAAGAAGTATCCAACCTGGCAACACGATGAAGATTACCCAAAGGACCGTGTACCTGACATGTAAAACGATTGACCGGCAGACACTGCTCCACCGCTTTCAGCGTACCTTCTCCACCATCAGCAATCAAAAAAGCAGACACTTCACAAGCGGGCCACATCTGCCGTATGTTTCGAGTCAGATTTTCAGTTATTTCCTCTGCACTGACAGAACCTTTGAAAGAATCAAAAGCTAATACTACTTTATTTATTATCCTTTTCTATTCAGTTCAACCAACGGGCAAGCAATTGTTCTGTATTTTTCCATAAAGGCTCCCTAAGCACATGATGCTTATACCTATCGGACAGTTCCTTCCGCTTGTTACTGACATAAAGTTGCCCAGTCACCTGAGCCTCTTTCTCGTCAAGCAACAAACCGACAGCAGTTGATGCTCCCTGCCTCGGAGTACGGATAAAAGGTCTGAAGAAAACATCCGTCAAAGGGTCGAACCACTGGTGCATAGTAATAATATCAGTGGACACAACACCAGGGTCAGCAGCATTTACCGCTATTCCCTGCTCCCGAAGACGATCGGCCAATTCTATTGTAAACAGCAGCAAAGCCAGTTTTGTGTTACTATAAATGGGAATTCTCCAAAAGTTTCCCACTTTTCCCCGGTAAAAGAAGTCCGGAAAATCGATACGTCCAATCACATACGTACAAGAAACCATATTAACCACACGAGTTCCCTTCTCCATAGCCGGAATCAATTTCCGGGTCAGCAAATAAGGTCCCAAGTAATTCACGCTCACAGTCCGTTCAAACCCGTCTTCCGTCACATGATAACCCGTTTCCATCGTTCCGGCATTGTTCATCAACAACGAAATGGTAATCCGGCGTTCCAACACTCGGCAGGCAAAATCTACAACAGAACGCATGGAAGACAAATCGATAGGTATAACCTCTATATTCTGATTTCCCGTATCCTCCATCAAACACCTTCTGATCAACTCAGCTTTTCTTGAATTATAGCAAGCCATAATCACCCGATAACCAGCCTTAGCCACAGCGCGTGTGATTTCCGTTCCCATTCCTCCGTCTGCCCCGGTTATAATGGCCCATTTATTTTCATTCATTGCATTTCTAATTTTTCAATTTCTTTTTGTAAACAAGGTGGCAGCGGCTCATTCAAGTGCTTGTGACAAGCCATTTCAATCGTATACATACGTCCGATACAATAATTACTATGCCCACAATTACAGCGTGCCTGTTCCTCCTGTGCCATACGGTTCACAAATCCCGGTTCATTCAGCAAAGCACGCGCCATCTGCACAGCATCAAATCCTTCATCCAGCACTTCATCTATCTTCTGACGAGACACCAATCCGCCTACATATATCAATGGAGCATCCGGCAAAGCCTTCCTAAATTTTAGAGCATCTTCAAGGAAATAAGCTTCCTTAAAAGGGACAGACGGAATCATCCATTTACCAAACATACGCACACCGTATTTCAACCACCAGCAATTCATATAATAAGCCATCGAACGAATAGGCATCGACCCACGCATCACATACATGGGTGCCTTGCTGACAAAGCCGCCACTTAACACTAAACCATGCGCTTTCCAAGCCAACAGCCGCCGGGCCACTTCAATAGATTCGTCAATCTCCATTCCCCCCTTAAATCCGTCACGCATATTCATTTTCACCAAAACAGCCATATCGCTGCCAGCAGCCTTCATCACTTCTTCCATAACCATATCCATGAACCGCATCCGATTCTCCAACGCCCCTCCAAACTCATCCTTTCGGTGGTTTGTATAAGGAGAAAGAAACTGACTGATAAGATATCCATGTCCAGCATGCACCTCCACAGCATCAAAACCTGCGTCACGGGCCAAATTCACGGCAGTACCATACGCTTTTGCCAATGCCGGCAATTCTTCTCTCCTCAATCCACGGACAAAAGTCGGTGAATAAAGATTAAAACCGGTAGAAGCCGACACCGGTGTGACACCACAAATATTTTTATGAGACATATTTCCACAATGTCCAATCTGAATGCCTACTGCAGCCCCCTCTTGATGAACAGCTTCCGTCAACTCCTTCAATTCGGAAACAACAGACGGACGCAACCATAACTGCCGGTCGAAAGAAAGACCGCTCTGCGTCACGGCAGCATAAGCAACCGTCGTCATACCAATACCTCCCGCTGCGACCGAACGGTGATAATCCAACAACATCTGCGAAGGCTTATTGCCCGGACACATACTTTCAAAGGCAGCCGACCGAATAGTACGGTTGCGCAATGTCAAAGGACCCAATGTGACCGGAGTGAAAAGTTTCGATTTCATAATACCACTAATATATAAGTTATTTATATACAAATCTATTTAATACAAAAAGGGAAAAACCCGTTTCCGACGGCCTACAGCCTCCCCAAATTCTTCGCGATAGCGACACCAGATAGCATGAGCTCTCGGCACCAGATTAGCAACGGTCCACCATAAGAAAACCAAGCCGGAAAGAGAAAAAGTCAACATAGCCCAGCCGGCCCATTCCACAATCTCCCCCAAATAATTGGCCGATGTCACATAACGATACATTCCCTTCCGAGGCAAGTAATGCCGTGTATCTCCAGGTTTGCGCAAATGACGAATGACATAATCAGAATGCCAATTGACCGCCATACCCAAAAAGAACAGTAAAACACCTCCAATAAACCAAGGCGAAGCAAACCACTGCACACCATACATCGATTCGGGAGCCAAGTAAAAAATCCATTCTCCCTGCATGTAACCATTCAATACATTAAAAAGAATACCCATCGACATAATGGTAAGCGGCATCTGGCTTTTCCCCGTCATCAAGAAAGGAAAAACAAACGAACGCTGAAAGTAATGTAACTGAAAAAGGAGAAAGAAAGTCAACACCACCGGTTCGAAACGACGTTCGGAATGAAACCACAACACACACATTACCAAGAAAACCGGTGATTCCATCAACACCCAAGCCCATTTATTGGAAATGGCAGGTCCCCAAGAAGCTGTACGGAAAATACCATAACCAGCCTTGATAAAATAAAGAGCTACAAACACCAAGAGCGCAATCACACTCATCACGCTCAAAAAAGTTTCAAATTCACTTACAGTCATACTTTTATCACTTAAAACATACAAAAGTAACAAAATTTAAAAGATTTGCCACATCATACATCCTAAAAAAAACTGATTATTTTGTCGTAGTTTCCGATTCAAAATCAAATCCACATCCGTCGTAAAAAAAAAGAAGAATGACTACCTTTGCACCCGTTATGAACAATCATTTACAAAATCCCACAGCCGACCTCCAACGCCAACAGCTGCTGTTGCGCATGGAATACGAATACGAGAAAGAAGAATTCAAACGGCAGACTGAAACCATGGGAGTAGCCCGCAAAGTCAAACGAGGGCTCTGCTGGTACCCTGTTTCCCTCGGCCGGAGCTATTACAATTCTCTCAATCAGCTCGTTGTAGAAATTACACGCAGCGAAGACAAAGAGATAGAACATGCATTTGAATTCGGACGACCCGTCTGTTTTTTCCATCACTCTCCCGATGGCAAGGTGAAATACATGAATTTCATCGCTACCGTCAGTTATGCTGACGAGGAACGGATGGTAGTGGCATTGCCAGGAGCCAGTGCCCTGATCGAGCTGCAAAGTCCCGACCTCCGCCTTGGAGTACAACTCTACTTCGACGAAACGTCCTACCGCACCATGTTTGAAGCTTTGGAAGAAGTGTTGCGTGCCAAAAACAACCGACTGGCCGAACTGCGCGACACGCTGCTGGGCAAACAGCAGCCAAAGTTCCGGGAACTGTATCCGGTCCGTTTCCCCTGGCTCAACTCCACACAGGAAGCGGCAGTGAACAAAGTACTTTGTACGCGTGACGTGTCCATCGTTCATGGGCCTCCGGGAACCGGCAAAACCACCACCCTGGTAGAAGCCATTTACGAAACACTGCGCCGGGAACCCCAAGTACTAGTCTGCGCCCAAAGCAACACAGCCGTCGACTGGATTAGCGAAAAACTGGTAGACCGAGGGGTACCCGTACTCCGCATCGGTAACCCTTCACGGGTCAACGACAAAATGCTTTCATTTACCTACGAGCGGCAGTTTGAAAACCATCCCTCCTATCCGGAATTATGGGGAATCCGCAAGTCGATTCGAGAAATGGGAAACAAAGCCCGTAAAGGAAGCTATGCCGAACGGGAAAGTGCGCGCAATCGGCTGAGCCGTCTGCGCGACCGCGCCACGGAACTGGAAATACAGATCAATGCTGATTTGTTCGACAACGCCCGTGTGATTGCTTCTACACTGGTCAGCAGCAATCACCGTGTACTCACCGGCCACCGCTTTTCCACCCTCTTCATCGACGAAGCAGCCCAGGCACTCGAAGCCGCCTGTTGGATTGCCATCCGCAAAGCCGACCGGGTCATTCTGGCCGGTGACCATTGCCAACTGCCGCCCACTATCAAATGCATGGAAGCGGCTAGAGGAGGATTGGAACAGACTTTGATGGAAAAAATAGTTAAGCTACAACCCGCTGTTGTTTCCTTGCTAAAGGTGCAATACCGCATGAATGAAGCTATCATGCAGTTCTCTTCCGACTGGTTTTACCACGGAGAACTGGAAGCCGCTCCGGAAGTGCGTTACCGGAGCATCCTCGACTTTGATACTCCCATGCGCTGGATTGACACCTCTGAGATGGATTTTCACGAAGAATTTGTAGGAGAAAGTTTCGGACGAATCAACAAGCCGGAAGCCGACTTGCTCATAAACGAACTGGAGGCCTATATCCAACGCATCGGGAAAGAACGCATTGGGGAAGAACGCATCGACTTCGGTCTTATTTCCCCCTATAAAGCACAGGTACAATATCTAAGAAAAATTATCAAAAGCAGCAGTGTCCTGCGTCCTTTCCGCAGCCTCATCCATGTAAACACCGTGGACGGATTTCAGGGACAGGAACGGGATGTGATTTTTATCAGCCTTGTACGTGCCAATGAAGAAGGGCAAATCGGATTTCTGAACGACTTACGGCGAATGAATGTAGCCATCACCCGCGCCCGGATGAAGCTCGTCATCTTAGGAGATGCCGCTACCCTGACCAAGCATCCGTTTTACCGGAAACTGATGGAGTTTATACAAAAGTCTGAAGAATAAACACAGCGTCATAACAAGTCCAAAACGATGGATTCTTCCAGCAAAACAAAGAGAGGATGTGCCCCACCAACAAGGCACATCCTCTTTGCTATTAAACTCAATTACGATGATTGCTGCATCAATTGTTCTCCGGACGAAGTTGGCGCACGGTCACCGCAGTCTGCCACATTTCGCTTTCACGAAGCTGACGCAATTCCTCGTTCAGTTTCTCACGGTAGTCGGGCTGTGAGTTGCTGTCGATAGAAATCTGTGCCTCGTTGCCCGTCTTCACACTGTCATACAACTTTTCCACCACCGGTTTGACAGCATCGTGGAAAGGTCCCATCCAGTCGAGTGCCCCCCGTTGAGCCGTAGTAGAACAGTTGGCATACATCCAGTCCATACCATTCTTGGCAAACAAAGGCATGAGCGACTGAGTCAGTTCCTCTACCGTCTCATTAAATGCCTCTGAAGGTGAGTGACCATTTTCACGCAACACCTCATACTGAGCCAGCAGCAATCCCTGGATAGCCCCCATCAGCGAACCGCGCTCACCGGTCAGGTCGGAAGTAGCTTCACGCTGGAAAGTCGTTTCAAACAAATAGCCAGACCCGATACCGATACCCAATGCAATTGTCCGGTCATAAGCCTTTCCTGTGGCATCTTGATAAATAGCATACGAAGAATTCAACCCGCGGCCTTCAAGAAACATCGTACGCAACGAAGTACCCGAACCCTTCGGAGCCACCATAATCACGTCGATATCAGTTGGAGGAACCACACCCGTACGGTCGTTCCATGTAATAGCAAAACCATGAGAGAAATAAAGCGCCTTACCTGCCGACAGACAAGGTTTGATTGTGGGCCACACCGACATCACCGCTGCATCCGATAGCAGACACATGACAATCGTACCTCTCCGGCAAGCCTCCTCAATGCCAAACAGCGTTTCACCCGGTACCCATCCGTCGGCAACAGCCTTCTCATACGTCTTACCTTCCCGCTGTCCGACAATCACATTAAAGCCATTATCACGCAGATTCAATGCCTGCCCCGGACCCTGTACACCATAACCAATCACTGCTATTGTTTCGTTTTTCAACACCTCACGAGCCTTTTCCAACGGAAACTCATCACGGATAACTACATTCTCAACAGTTCCTCCAAAATTCAATTGTGCCATTTTGTTTTTGTTTTTAAAACCAGGTGAGATACCCCACCTCGGTCATTGATTTGTATTCTAGTTTATTCAAAAATCACTTTAGAGCGACACACCACTTCGCTACCGTTCTTCTTCACCTCCACATGAAACTCATTGGGGCTTACCTCATCACGGAAAAACGAAAGTTCGTCACCGAAATAACTCTCCGCCACATAAGCCATTTCAAAACGCCGGATCCGCTTCGTCTTATACAAGTCCATCGGAAAAAGGTCGAGAATATGCTCAATATAACGGATACTGTTCACATGCCCGTTGATATCAATATCACTGTATTTGGCAGTCAGTGTGTCCAGCGGCTCCTTGCTCGTCACCTTGATACGCGAAGGCTTCTCTATCGGACAAGGCTCATCACACACATAATCCACGATGCTGCCCCCATGCAAAGTCAGCAGATCGGCTGGTTTGCGTGTATTCAGACTGATCATCGCCCACACCGAACGCGCATATCCAATTTTTCTGCCGTCCTTATCCAAGATAGCAAAATCACGGTCGGTAAACAGACGGTACACATTCTCCACCCACGTCTGAACCGAGAAATGTTCATACTGATAAGGCATCTCATCCAACTCGACAGCCAGACGGGAAAGCACCCAAGTGTAATTGTCCTCATTCAGTGTAGCAATGCCAAAGCCACGGTCGCTGGCATGGAAACCTGCACAATTCAGCAAGTGATTGCCCAGCACCCCCATGGTAAGCCGTCCATTAAAATCCACATGAAACGGTTCTGCCACAAATTGATACGTTCCTACTTTATTTGTTCCATCCATTTCTATTTTTCTATTTTATTTTGATTATACCACTTTTCTCTTCTGTCAAGAAACTCATTCACCCGTTCAAAACAACTGGTCGTAATAGCCACCCGTCCCGAACGTACAAACTGCAGCACACAATGAAAAGCCTGAAGTTCCTCATAAAGTGCCGTAATATCCTCGCTCTTCCCGTTCTTCTCTACAATGGAGAACACCGGATTCACCTCCACGATACGTGCATTGTATGTGCGGATTACTTTCGACGCCTCCGGTGTATGCTGCAACTCCGGTGTAGAAAGCTTATACAACGCTATCTCATGAAAATAGATTTCATCTTCCGTAAAATAATGCGCCTGAATGACATCGATCTTCTTTTCAATCAGCTTCACCACTTTTCCAATTGTATCCTTATCCGTCCATACCGTAATGGTATATTTATGTATGCCCTTGATGGACGATGCAGACACATTCAAACTCTCGATATTAATCTGCCTCCGGGTAAAGACAGCCGTCACCTGATTCAGCATTCCGGCAATATTTTCCGAATGAACAATAATTGTATATAATGTTTTATCAGCCATACCTTTCGAATTAACACAACAACATTCTTAAGCGATCTTTCTCAACACTCCAGCAACATCTGATTCACCGATCCCCCCGGAGGCGTCATCGGCAACACATTCCCTTCCTCTACCACACAAACTTCAAGCAGGAACGGCCCGTCCGTTGCAAGCATTTCACACACCGCTTCACCCAGTTCCTGCCGGGTAAACACCCTACGCGAAGGAATGCGGTAAGCAGCAGCAATCTGCATATAATCCGGATTCATCATCGGAGTAAAAGAATAGCGGCGGTTAAAGAACATCGCCTGCCATTGCCTCACATTGCCCAGATAATTATTATTCAGACAAATAATCTTGACCGGAGCCCGCTGTTCCATGACAGTGCCCAGTTCCTGCAGGTTCATCTGCAATCCACCATCACCCATAAACGCACAGACCGTACGTTCCGGTGCACCGAAAGTTGCTCCGATGGCAGCCGGCAGGCCGAACCCCATAGTGCCCAAGCCTCCCGAAGTCACAATGCTGCGCTCCTTCTTATATTTAAAATAACGGGCAGCCAGCAGCTGGTTCTGTCCCACGTCGGTCACCAGCACCGCTTCATGATTCGTAGCCTCACTGACAGCACGTGCCACTTCCCCCATACTCAAAGCCTCCGTTGCAGGATGTAGTTCCAGGCGCACCACCTTCTCCTCCTCCACCTGCTCATATTCCTTAAAAGAGTCAATCCACTCCGTATGCTTATTCTCCTTCAACAAAGCCGTAACCGCAGCCAGTGTCTGTTTGCAATCCCCCAGCACCGCCACATCCGTTTTCACGTTCTTGTCAATCTCGGCAGGATCAATATCAAAATGAATCACCTTCGCCTGCTTGGCATACGTTTCCAAATTTCCCGTCACCCGGTCATCAAAACGCATTCCCACCGCAATCAGCACATCACATTTATTCGTATTGATATTCGGTCCCAAGTTGCCGTGCATACCCAACATCCCTTTATTCAGCGGATGATCGGTGGGCAAAGCCGACAATCCCAACAACGTACGTCCGGCCGGTAAATCTGCCTTTTCAATAAAAGCACGCAATTCACATTGGGCATGTCCCAGTTCCACCCCTTGCCCGACCAGAACAAACGGGCGTTCCGACTGATTGATCAACTCGGCTGCTGCCTTGACAGCCTCCATATCAATTGCAGGAACAGGCACATAACTGCGTACAAAATCAACCGTAGTCGGTTCATATTTCGTTTTCTCCACCTGCGCATTCTTGGCGAAATCAAGCACCACCGGACCGGGACGGCCGCTGCGTGCGATATAAAAAGCCCGAGCCACTGCCCAAGCCACATCCTCCGCCCTGCGAATCTGATAGCTCCATTTGGCAATAGGCTGCGTAATGCCTACCAAGTCGACTTCCTGAAAAGCATCCGTCCCCAGAAAAGAAGTGGCCACCTGTCCGGCAATCACCACCAGCGGTGTGCTGTCTATCATTGCATCAGCAATACCCGTTACCGTATTCGTAGCACCAGGACCGCTGGTCACCAGACAGACTCCCACCTTCCCCGAAACACGGGCAAACCCCTGGGCAGCATGCGCCGCTCCCTGTTCATGGCGGACTAAAATATGATTTAATGTATTTCGATGATCATACAACGCATCAAACACAGGCATAATAGAACCACCGGGATAGCCAAAGAGAGTATCTACCCCTTGATGCTCCAGTGAGCGCATCAACGCCTCAGCTCCTGTTATCATGTCTTTACTCATTCTTTATCTATATTAAAAGAACTACATCAGTCTATTAATCTCACAGCGCCCTTGTCGGCCGAACTCACCATGTGGGCATAAGCCTTCAAGCTATTCGGCACATAGCGGTGGCGGGTCAGCGGCCGCATGGGACGGGCATCCAGTTCCTCATCCGATAGGCGCACCGAAATCGTACGAGCCGGTATATCAATTTCAATGATATCTCCGTCGACAATCTTACCGATATTTCCACCGGCAGCCGCTTCAGGAGAAATATGCCCGATGCTCAATCCCGAAGTACCGCCACTGAAGCGTCCGTCGGTAATCAGCGCACATTCCTTTCCCAAATGACGAGATTTGATATACGAAGTAGGATAAAGCATTTCCTGCATACCGGGCCCCCCCTTCGGGCCCTCATGCGTAATGACCACCACGTCGCCACTCACCACCTTTCCGTTCAAGATACCTTCACACGCATCCTCTTGCGAATCAAAAACCTTGGCCGGTCCCGTGAACCTCCAGATAGACTCATCGACGCCAGCCGTCTTCACCACACATCCGTCCTGTGCTATATTTCCTCTCAGCACAGCCAAACCGCCATCCTTGCTGTAAGCATGCTCCAGATCACGGATACATCCGCTGGCACGGTCGGTATCCAGTTCCTTATAATAACTGCATTGCGAACCCATCACCAGATTAAAACAGTTGGCAGGCGCACTGGAATACTTCCGGATGGCATCCGCTGTGACATGCTCACTGGTGATGGAACAAGCTGCAATCGCCTCAGCCAACGTCATTCCGTCCACCCGGCAGACAGACGTATCAATCAGACCTCCCTTCGCCAGTTCGTGCATAATAGCCATAATTCCTCCGGCACGGTTCACATCCTGGATGTGATATTTTTGTGTATTCGGAGCCACCTTGCAAAGACAAGGAGTCCGACGCGAAAGTTCATCGATATCACTCATCGTGAAATCCACCCCTGCCTCGTGTGCAATGGCCAGCAAATGAAGCACCGTATTGGTAGATCCTCCCATAGCAATATCCAGCGTCATCGCATTCAAGAAAGCTGCCCGAGTGGCAATGCTGCGGGGAAGCACGCTTTCGTCTCCCTGCTGATAATACTTCATCGCATTCTCCACCACCCGTTTGGCCGCTTCCTTGAAAAGCAGCGTACGGTTTTCGTGGGTAGCTACAATGGTTCCGTTGCCCGAAAGAGCCAGACCGATAGCCTCATTCAGGCAATTCATGGAATTGGCAGTAAACATTCCCGAACAGCATCCGCAAGTGGGGCAAGCATGCTGCTCTATCTGTGCCACTTCCTCATCGCCCACCCGCTCGTCGGCCGACTGAATCATGGCATCAATCAAATCCAGATGACGTCCGTTCCAGTCGCCCGCCTCCATCGGCCCGCCGGAAACAAACACAGCAGGAATATTCAGACGCATGGCAGCCATCAGCATACCCGGCGTTATTTTATCGCAATTGCTGATACAGATCATCGCATCAGCCTTATGCGCATTGACCATATACTCCACACTGTCGGCAATAATGTCACGGGAAGGAAGCGAATACAACATTCCATCATGCCCCATGGCAATACCGTCATCAATAGCAATGGTATTGAATTCCGCAGCAAAACATCCCAACTTTTCAATCTCGGCCTTCACCAGCTGACCGATTTCATGTAAGTGCACATGTCCCGGCACAAACTGAGTAAAGGAATTAACGACAGCGATAATAGGCTTCCCCATCTGCTCTCTCTTCATACCGTTGGCTGCCCATAAGGCACGGGCTCCTGCCATCCGGCGTCCTTGTGTACTGAACGAACTGCGTAATTGCTTTTCCATTTTCTTTTGTCGTTTTTAAAATAAAAAAGCCTTTCCCATAAGTGAGAAAGGCTCCAGATTTTATCATTATAACACGAATACATACAATACAAAACCTTCTCACGACCTTGATGTCACCACCACGACGCGAATAATAGAAATAATAATCAGGTTAATAATAGATGTATGCAACAGAGTCATATGTTCCAATAATTAATTTTACAATGCAAAGGTAAAGGCTTTTTTATTATAAGCAAACAATTCGAATAAAAAAATGAATAAAAAACAAACAAGTGTAAGTCAACCACTATATTCCACCTTTATTTTATCACTTAATAGAACCATTTACTATTATTAAGCACTAAGAAAGACCTGTTGACACTTACTCAAAACCCTTTAATATTCTGAAATTTAAAGCCGCAGTCGCTATCTACCAACAATTATTTGTATATTTGTCAGCTTCATTTAAGCAAGAATTATTTATTAAAAACAGAAATATCAAATGGAAACAGCAGAAAACAAGTACATTACCGTTGCATACAGACTTTATACAATGGAAAACGGCGAAAAAGAGTTGTTCGAAGAAGCAAAGGCAGAACATCCTTTTCAGTTTATTTCAGGTTTGGGAACTACTCTTGAAGATTTTGAGACTCAGGTATCCGACTTGGCAAAAGGCGACAAATTTGAGTTTACCATTGTAGCTGACAGAGCCTATGGAGCATACGACGAACAGCACGTTATCGAATTGCCCAAGCACATCTTCGAAATCGACGGCAAGTTTGACAACGAACACATCAAAGAAGGCAACATTGTTCCGCTGATGACAAGCGACGGACAACGGGTAAATGCCAGTGTAGTGGAAATCAAACCGGATGTAGTAGTAGTAGACCTGAATCACCCCCTGGCAGGCGCCGACCTGATTTTCGAAGGCGAAGTGATTGAAAACCGTCCGGCTACGAACGAAGAAATCCAGGAACTGGTAAAGATGATGAGCGGTGAAGGTTGCGGATGCGGATGCGACAGCTGCGGAAGCGGATGTGGCGATCACGGATGCGGTGACCACGAATGCGGCGACGGCTGCGGTTGCGGAAGCTGCCATTAATAAATACAACCGTACAGAAATAAAAAACGGATTACAAGGAAACTGAAAAAGACCTTGCAATCCGTTTTTTTGCCAGCACCCGGCTCAACAGCCTTTATGCGTCATAATATCCAGCACCACTTTATCCGTCTCGTTCATGGCCTGTGAGCCGATTCGAGTCAGATTACGGATACAGCGGTCCACATCCTCATCTACAATACCTTCCACCGAAGTCACACAGCGGTTTTCCATAGCCATCATAGCAGAAAGCACTGCCGTAGATACCCCTGTTGTCACCTTCAGCGCACAACTCGGCTTAGCACCGTCGCAAATCATACCGGTGAGATTGGCAATCATGTTCTTCACCGCATACGAAATCTGTTCATAACTTCCGCCCATCAGCCAAGTAATACCGCAGCTGGAACCGGTAGCTGCTACCACACAACCACACAAGGCCGACAAACGTCCCAAACTTTGCTTGATATAAATCACCGTCAGGTGGCTCAGCATCAGAGCGCGAATCAGTTCCTCTTCCGTCTTTCCGTTTTCTTCAGCATACACCACCACCGGCAATGTGGCCGAAATACCCTGGTTTCCACTTCCCGAATTACTCATCACCGGAATCATAGCCCCTGCCATGCGTGCATCACAAGCAGCCGAAGTATAGGAAAGAATATGAGAAAAGACACTATCACCCATCACCTGATGCTCATAGTTTCCACGGAGCATCTTACCTAAAGAGTGACCGTAATCACCCTTGAACGACTGCTCAGCTGCCGCCTTGTTCAATCGGGCTGTTTCTTGAATGAAGCGGATTTCATCCAAAGGAGCAGTCAAAGCAAAATCATACACCTTGCGCAAAGTCAGGTCAACGGTGACCCCTTCCGTTTCCTCGCTGGATGCCTGCTGCTTGTCGAGCAATACTTCGCCGTCTTTCGCGATATAAACAAAAGTAGTATGTCCGCCTGCAATAACCGCTTTAGCCGTTGCCCCGCCTGCCTGGCAAACCACCTCGATATATAACTTTTCTGTGATGTTTTCTTTCAAAGAAATGGAAATCCGCTTTTCGGCAATAAACTGCTTGCCCAGTTCCACCGCTTCCGGAGTGCAGTCTTTGAGCACCTCCAGCTGATACGCCGACTTACCGATCAATGCTCCCAAAGCAATAGCGATGGGAAGCCCCACCATACCAGTGCCCGGAATGCCAACCCCCATTGCATTCTTCAGGATATTTGCACTCAGCAGCACATCAACTTTTTCAGGTTTTACTCCCAGTGTTTCGGCCGCTTTGGCCACACAGAGTGCCACTGCGATTGGCTCCGTACATCCGATAGCCGGAACGACTTCCTGTTTCACCAACCGTATAATTTGAAGTCTTTCAGATTCTGTCATAACCTATTGTGTTTTACTTCTTTACAAATCTTGTTTTAAGATTCTCAGTTATCATGCGACAAATATACAATAAAGAAACGAAAACTTTGCTATATTTGCATGGAGTATATAATATCTAAAAGCCACTACTATGTTTAATTCATTTGGAAACATCTTTCGACTTACCAGCTTTGGCGAATCACATGGAAAAGGAGTGGGAGGCGTAATAGACGGATTCCCTTCCGGAATTATCATCGATGAAGAATTTGTGCAACAAGAATTAAACCGTCGCCGACCGGGACAATCGATTCTCACCACACCGCGCAAAGAAGAAGATAAAGTGGAGTTTCTGTCGGGCATTTTCGAAGGCAAATCCACCGGATGCCCCATCGGTTTTATCGTATGGAACAACAACCAGCATTCCAGCGACTACGATAATCTGCGGAATGTATACCGCCCCTCGCACGCCGACTATACCTACAACGTGAAGTATGGCATACGCGACCACCGTGGAGGCGGACGTTCTTCGGCCCGTGAAACAATTTCACGTGTAGTGGCAGGAGCTTTGGCTAAACTGGCGCTCCGCCAACTGGGTATCAGCATCACAGCCTACACCTCGCAGGTGGGCGGCATCAAGCTGGAAGGTACTTACGCCGACTACGACCTCAATCTGATTGAGACCAATGCCGTGCGCTGTCCCGACCCGGAAAAGGCAAAAGAGATGGCCGACCTCATCTGCAAGGTGAAAGGCGAAGGAGATACCATCGGCGGCACCCTGACCTGTGTCATCAAGGGATGTCCCATCGGGCTGGGTCAGCCGGTATTCGGCAAGCTGCATGCTGCCTTGGGCAATGCCATGCTCAGCATCAATGCTGCCAAAGCCTTTGAATACGGCGAAGGCTTCAAAGGACTGAAAATGAAAGGTTCCGAACAGAACGACGTATTCTACAACAACCATGGACGGATAGAAACGCACACTAACCACTCGGGTGGCATCCAGGGAGGTATCAGCAACGGGCAGGATATTTATTTCCGGGTTGTGTTCAAGCCCATCGCCACCCTGCTGATGGAGCAGGAAACGGTGAATATTGACGGCATCGACACCACTATGAAAGCCCGCGGACGCCATGATGCCTGTGTGCTTCCCCGTGCGGTGCCCATCGTGGAAGCTATGGCGGCCATGACCATTCTTGATTATTATCTGCTGGATAAAACCACACAACTTTAAAACTTATATCATACCATGAACGAAATTCAGAAATATATCAGTGAAAATGAACCGAAGATGATGGATGACCTGTTCAGTCTCATCCGTATCCCCAGTATCAGTGCTCTTCCCGAACACCACGACGACATGCTGGCTTGTGCCGAACGCTGGGCGCAGCTGCTGAAAGAAGCCGGTGCAGATGAAGCCCTGGTGATGCCTTCCAAAGGCAACCCCATTGTCTTTGCCCAAAAGACGGTAGACCCTAATGCCAAGACCGTGCTGGTCTATGCACACTATGACGTGATGCCTGCCGAACCATTGGACTTGTGGAAAAGCCAGCCGTTTGAACCGGAAGTGCGCGACGGACGAATCTGGGCCCGCGGTGCCGACGATGACAAGGGACAGTCGTTCATTCAGGTAAAAGCTTTTGAATATCTGCTGAAAAACGGACTGCTGAAGAACAACGTGAAGTTTATCTTCGAAGGAGAAGAAGAAATCGGTTCACCCAGCCTGGAGGCATTCTGTGAAGAACACAAAGAACTGCTGAAAGCGGATGTCATACTGGTATCGGACACCAGCATGCTCGGAGCCGACCTTCCGTCACTGACCACCGGTCTGCGCGGACTGGCCTATTGGGAAATTGAAGTAACCGGTCCTAACCGCGACCTGCATTCCGGACACTTTGGAGGAGCTGTGGCCAACCCCATCAACACCCTTTGCCAAATCATCAGCCAGGTAACCGATGCCGACGGGCGGATCACCGTACCCGGCTTCTACGATGACGTGGAAGAAGTGCCACAGGCCGAACGAGACATGATTGCTCACATCCCATTTGACGAAGAAAAATACAAAGCAGCCATCGGTGTGAAAGAAGTAACCGGCGAAAAAGGATACAGCACACTGGAACGCAACAGTTGCCGTCCGTCATTCGACGTATGCGGTATCTGGGGCGGCTATACAGGCGAAGGATCCAAGACCGTCCTTCCTTCAAAAGCATACGCCAAGGTTTCCTGCCGGCTGGTTCCCCACCAAGACCACCACAAGATTTCGAAACTGTTTGCCGACTACATTCTCAGCATCGCTCCCGACACCGTACAGGTGAAAGTGACCCCAATGCACGGCGGACAAGGATATGTATGTCCCATTTCTCACCCGGCTTACCAAGCTGCTGAAAAAGGATTTGAACAAGCCTTCGGAAAGAAACCATTGGCTGTGCGCCGCGGAGGAAGTATCCCTATCATTTCTACCTTCGAACAGGTGCTGGGCATCAAAACCATTCTGATGGGCTTCGGTCTGGAAGCCGATGCCATCCATTCACCGAATGAAAACTTCTCACTGGACATCTTCCGCAAAGGACTGGAAGCTGTCATTGTCTTCCACCAGGAATATGCAAAATGACAGGAAGTAAATACAAAGTCAATCTGTAAATGACGCCTAAAACGAGGTGGGTAAATACTGAACTACCCACCTCGTTTTTTTATAGAAGAAGAATAGAGTAAGCGGTAGGCAGAACAGCATTTCCTGCTGCACAGGGATACAAAAAAGAAAGCCTCCGACTCATTGCTGAATCGGAGGCTTTTCAAGAAA